>Ga0207159_1109_pt1 | contig 20091 bp, 19 predicted proteins | sample Alteio_BWMinHeat_23_FD_153511 | JGI IMG/M metagenome (GOLD analysis project Ga0207159, IMG submission 153511) | Enriched cells from forest soil in Barre Woods Harvard Forest LTER site, Petersham, Massachusetts, United States -... | ecosystem: Environmental > Terrestrial > Soil > Temperate forest >... | reverse complement strand
ATAATAATCTTATTCGAAGGATAAATCCAAATGGCATAGTAAAAACATTTGCAGGCAGTAATGCTGTGGGTTCCGCGGATGGACCACGGGCTACAGCCTCCTTTTTCAATCCTGAAGCTGTGGCGGTAGACAGAAAAGGCAATGTTTATGTTGCCGACACTCATAACAACCTTATTCGCAAGATAAGCGAGGATGGTGTTGTAACAACCATTGCTGGTCGAAGAGAGAATAGTTTCATTCCAGGCAAGGACAGTTCTGCAAGGTTTGATAACCCGTCCGGAATCGCCGTGGATCTAAACGGCAATTTGTATGTAGCCGATTGGGCCAATAACCTGATAAGAAAAATAAGTCCCGGTGGCAAAGTAACTAACCTCGCTGGCAGTGGTATACCGGGTTCAAATGATGGTATAGGATCTTCAGCCTCGTTTTACTTGCCATGGGGCATCGCCGTCGATTCTGCCAACAACGTGTATGTGGCTGACAGTTATAACAACATGATACGCAAAATAAGCCCTGAGGGAGTTGTAAAAACGCTTGCCGGTAAAAAGGAAAAGGGCGTGGCCAACGGCAGCGGGTCTAATGCTTCATTCTTTCACCCCGCGGGCATTGCTTTGGACAAACAGGATAATATATACGTGGCTGACATGGGAAATAATATTATACGTAAAATCAGCCCTAATGGTATCGTCATTACTTTAGCAGGAAATGGAGTGCGTGGTGCCGTAAATGGGAGCGACACAGCGGCTAGCTTTTACAAACCTTACGGAGTAGCTCTTGATCAGGATGGCAATGTATATGTTGCCGATTATCAGAATAACTTGATACGTAAAATTAGTTTTTGAATATTTTTTCTCAGGATTTAAATCATTATTCATTTAAGCCGCAGAACATATGAACAAAAATTTTCTATTTATTACCTTAATGATAGCAATTTTTACCGCCTGTTCAAAAAACAAAACTACCGGAGGAGGGCCTGTTGTAATTATACCTATACCAGTAACAAATAACCAGCATATTTCTGTGCTCACTCAACATAACGATAACACCAGGGCTGGGCTTAATGACAAGGAAACAAGTCTTACGACAACGAATGTAAACCCGGCTCACTTCGGCAAATTATTTACACTGGATGTCGATGATGAGGTTTATGCCCAACCTCTTGTAGTTGCAAACATGGCCATCGATACAGGCAAGCATAACGTAGTATTCCTTGCAACAGTCAATAATACTGTATACGCCTATGATGGGGACAATGGACATTTATTCTGGAAAAAGAATTATACTATTCCGGGAATGCGTCCGCCATTTCATACTGACATGTCATCAAGCTGGTGTAACCCGTATACAGATTTTACAAGTAATATTGGTATAGTGGGCACACCGGTAATTGATTCATCTGCTCAAATCATTTATTTTGTAGCACGCAGCACAGATGGTAGTCAGTTTGTGCAATACCTGCATGGTATAAATATAGTTACAGGCGCCGAGCAACCAGGCAGCCCGGTGCAAATAAGCGCCAGTGTAAGAGGCAGTGGTGACGGCAGCGTTAATAATGTTGTCAGCTTTGACCCAATGCGCAATAACCAGCGACAGGGTTTAACACTTGTTAATGGTATCGTTTACATTACTTATTCCAGTCATTGCGATTGGAATCCCTATCATGGATGGATACTAGGCTATGACGCAAAAACAATGAAACAAATAACTGTTTACAATGATACTCCGGATGGTGAAAATGGCGGTATATGGGAAAGTGGAATGGGCATGGCAGCCGATGCGCTGGGCAACCTTTATATCACCACCGGCAATGGAACAGTTGGACAGGGTAATTTCTTTTCATCTACCGGAAATGGAACGGCCGATAACGGCCCTAACCCTAACCCTACCGATCTCAGGAACAGATCAGAAAGCGCTTTAAAGCTTACACCGGCAGGCGATACCTTACAAATTAGCAGTTATTTTACTCCAACAAATTATTATAACCTCAACGTGAATGATCTTGATTACGGCGTAATGGGCACTTTTCTAATACCGAACTCCAACTATTACTTTACCGGGTGCAAAGACGGTAATTTGTATTTGTTAAATAAGGATAACATGGGGGGCTATTCTTCAGCATCAAACCAGGTGCAGCAAACCGTACCGATAAATGTGAACTTGCATTGTCAACCCTCTTATTATAAAGGCGGCAACAATGAATTTGTATTTGTATGGAGTGAAAACGATCAATTGCGTGGTCTTTCATTCAACCGTAGCAGCAATACTTTTGACAACAGCCAGGTCGTTTCAACGCAGAATGGTCCCTCTGGACAATCAGGAGCCGAGCTTTCTGTTTCCTCAAACGGCATTGCTAATGGAACCGGTATTCTTTGGGCGGCATATCAAGTAAATACTGGTGCCGGATATGTGAAGGGACCGGGCATATTAAGGGCTTTTGATGCGAACGACATTACCAAAGAGCTGTGGAACAGCACGCAAAATCCAAATGACTTTGTGGGTGACTATGCCAAGTTTTCGTCACCAACTGTTGCTAATGGGCATGTTTACTTAGCAACATTTTCAAACCACGTAGTCGTATACGGTCTTAAACAATAAAGAATAATAACGAATCCTCCTCTCTTCAGTATTAATTCGAGCAACATAGTAACAGTGCTTGTAATAGTGTTACTTCATTGATAAATGATGCTTCCAAAATTTTTTAATTCTTCCCTTAAGCAATGATTGAGTTTCGAGTTGCTTCTTCTTACGCATGAATGTTTCCTGCTGACAATTATTAACAAATAGGAATAATGAATTTTCAATTTAATTTTTTGACTTAATTTGCCGATAATTCTTTATTGAATCAAAACGTGACAAAGTGAAGTTGTTTCACCAGAATTTCACCGACTACGAATTCCTTGTTCAAGATTGTTGATTTTCAAATACATTTAAGCAGGTTCGAATCTCGTACGGGCTACTAAAGATAACTTCAGTACAACTCGGTACACATCGAAATCCCCGCAAAATCAGCAATGGCGGGGATTTTCATTTTCGCTTTGAAACGATTAAAAACGCTTTTCGTCATTTTTTGGTTCACCAGGGTTTCACCAAAATCGTTTGTTTCACAAAAAATAAAAATATGAAAGCGTCTATCAGTTTTTACCTGAACGAATTAAAGAAAAATGCTAAGACAGGAAAGATTTCAATGTACATGAGAATTTGTTTCCAAAGAAACACTGAGAATCAAATACTTTAAGCGATGGGTTCGGATCCCGTAAGGGTTGTCATTGCGGTGATTGGATAGTTTGAAACATGCGCTTTTAAATATCAAACCCTTATGTAGCAGAGATGGGATATTTGCCAGGTCGTTATTATTTATAATACGCAACACAGAGCGTCACTCAATTTTCTTCAAGATAGGTCAATATATATTCTATACAATATGGGCTGGCTCGATACTAACAGCGGAGATAAATGAGTCGCTATATTTAATAGCTTTACAAATTATTTTTTGAGGCGTTGACTGGTGATAAATAAAATTCCGGAGGCCATTGGTGTCATAGATAGCAGCAGGACAATTTAATACCCCCTTTAGAACACGCGCGGAAACAAAAACCAGAATAAATGAGGAACAAAAATTTTTGGGTAGATCTCTCCATTCTAAATCTCTGCATCGTAGCGTTCCTTGGTTTTGCCTTAAGAAGTAAAATATTATTTTCATTACCGTGGATTAATTATCTCCATTTGCTGGATGCGCATTCCCATTTTGCCTTTGATGGCTGGGTGACGCTGGCTTTATTGTTCTTATTTGTGCAAGAACTATTGCCTGAGCCGTTTAACAAAAGACCCATTTACCAATGGTTGTTTGCGGGAATTGTTTTGAGTTCATTTGGTATTTTATTGACACTGCTTTTTAACAATAACAGTTTTTTAGCTGGTTTTTTTTCTGTTCTTTTTATATTAGTCACCTATGCTTTCGGTTTGATGTTCGTGAAGGATATTCAGAAAATCAGAATAAATAAGACTGCCCGACTGCTAAGTATTTCTGCAATCGTTTCCCTGATCCTGTCTTCTGCCGGACCCATTACACTGGCATGGCTGCACGCAACAAAATCAATCCACGCTACTTTATATCGCGATGCATTATATGTCTATCTGCATTTGCAGTACAATGGTTTTTTCACCCTGGCTGTTTTTGCTTTGCTATTTCACAAACTTTATTCGAAAATCTCAGTAAAAACTCAACTAAACTTTTACCGGTTCTCTGTTTTACTTTGTGTCTCAATACTCCCCTCATTATTTCTTTCCTTTCTCTGGCAAGACCCTAATAATTTTTTCCGTGTTATTGCGATTACAGGCAGTATTTTAATTTTTGTAAGTGTTAGCTGGTTTATTGTTTTGGCATTACCAGTCTTAAAATTCTCTAAGCTGGCGGTACCGGTGGTTCGCTATATCTTTTTACTTTCAACCGGAGCTTTTGTTTTAAAAATGTTTTTGCAAAGCCTTACTATTTTTCCTTTAGTTGGAAGTGCAGTATTTGGTGACAGGCCTGTCATTATTGGTTTTCTACACCTGGTATTCCTCGGATTCGTTTCTCCTTTTATACTTGCATATTATACACAAGAAAATATGCTGAACATTAAAATAAAAGTAACCGGGTATGCGATCATTGTATTTATGTCAGGTATTGTATGCAATGAGATCACACTAATGCTTCAAGGACTTGGCGCCATGTTTTTAAAAAGCAGTTACCTATTCTCCTGGCTTCTTTGGGGAATAAGTATCCTACTGATGACAGGAGCAATATTAATTTTTATAGCAAGAATGAAATCACGAACTCTTTTTAGAATTCGGGCAGAAATAGCAGGAATAATATATTGATAGGTAAAAGCTTTTCAATTTTTCCCATCATTTTTTCGCATGAACTCCAGCATCTGCCGTGCTTGTTCATCAGTGAGATCCTGGTTAGGCATGCGAACAACGCACGTTACCATCTCAGATTGAGCTACCAGGTCTTTGTCCAGCATTACCTGGGTATTAGTTATAAAATTCAAAATCCATTCCGGCTGTCTTCTGTCTGTGACTCCTTTCCAGCCAGGTCCGACCAGTTTTTCATTAGTAAGCTTATGGCAGGCAAAACATTTTGCATTGTAAATGATTTCGCCGCTCGCGATCATCTTTTCATCCAAAGGATGACTCAATTTAATTTCTTTAAACCTGCCTATTCCTTTGGAATTCACTCCCTGAGAGATAACGACTGTATCCTTATTGCCAGAAGTCATTTTATCCTCCGGTTTTTTCATTTGTGTATCAGAACTACATCTTATTGCCAAAAAGCTTATAAAGGCAGAAATGGCGAACAAAAATTTGCGATTCATACATCAAATTTTAATAAGTGAAGAGTAAAGCTATTAATTGTTTTCCACCAACAAATAAATTTAACTGTCTTGCCTGGCTTAAAGTGTGAATTATGTAACAATTCTAAAAAGTCATGTAACAATTTTAAAATACAAAGAGTTCAACTTTGCACTACTTATAAGGATAGGTCTGCAAAGTCATGTGTCAACATGAGTTGGCTTATACTATTCATTTATGAAACAAAATAAATTTATTTAATTATTGAAAAAATATCCAAGTATGATAGTCAAAAATTTGACAATAACCCTTTTGATATATTTTTCTTTCAGTAGTGCATTTTCACAATCCCGTAAATTTCCTGCACCTCCATCAGCTGATGCTATAAAGAATCCATTGAATGGAAATGCGGGGGCTACTTCTGAAGGGAAAAAAATTTATACTTCATATTGTGTTCCATGTCATGGAGGCAAAGGAAAAGGAGACGGCATTGCAGCACCCGGTCTGTCCAAACCTCCGGCTGATCATACTTCAGATTTTGTTCAAAAGCAAACGGATGGTGCTCTTTTCTGGATTATCACCGAAGGCAATAACCCTATGCCAACTTATAAAACCACTCTTTCTGAAACTCAAAGATGGCAGGTTGTGAATTTTATCCGCACATTAGCAAAACACAAATAAAAAAATTATTGTTTAAATCCGTTGAATTTAATCTTTAAAATTATAAGGAATGCGAAATATTTTTTTTAATAAATGGGTGTTCCCTTCCATTCTTTTGGTTAGCAGCTGCACTAATCTATTTGCACAAAACAATACAGTTGTAGATTCTGCAATTCTGAATAGGTTAACCACTCTGGAACAGCAGGTCAATTATAATAAACCCGGAAACGACCATATTATGGTAGTGGGCTTAACCACTATTGGTTTCGCGGACATCAAAACAACTAACACTTTAAATGGAATCGCCACTACCGCTAAAACCAATAGTTTAGGCGATGCCGACCATTATGAATTTAGTCCTATGTTTTTATGGCGCCATGGCAATAAATTCTTAATGGAGTTTGAACCATCTTTTAGTAATAACGGATTGGGTGTTAATTGGGCCGACGTTTCCTTTTTTGCTGCACCGAATCTAATTATAAGAGCAGGTTACTTTGTGCTACCATTTGGAGCGTATTCTAAAAGATTGGCCGCAGGCTGGATTGATAAATTAGCTACTGATCCAATGGGAATTGCGGGCATGACGCCCACTGACTATGGCATAGAAGCAGAGGGCGGCTTATCATTTGGTAGTATGAAAATGAATTATGATGTAGCACTTAGTAATGGTAACCAATTGTTACCTGACGGCACATTGACTAGTGGTAATATTAGTGACAATAATAATAATAAAACCATAACTGCCCGTGTAGGACTACTTCCATTTTCAAACTCATCCCTGGAACTTGGTGTTTCCGGCATGTTTGGCAAAGTGGGAGACGCTGGATCGAAATTTGAAAATGCCAAAGGTAATATGTACGCCTTTGACTTGAATTATGTAAAAACCTTCAATCCCATTTTTGTAAATATTAAAGCACAATACAACATTGTAAATATCAGCGATGTAAACTATGTAAACCCTCTTGATGCCACTCAAACCTATACATTCAATAACCACAGCACAGCTGGGTTTGCGCAATGCGCGGTCAGGCCGGGGGGTGTAAAAAACTTTTTGAAGGATTTCGAAGTAGCCGGCAGATATACCAGTTATAATACTCCCTCCAATTCTACCTGGGGAAGTGATCAGCACTCAGTTTCAATTGGATTGGATTATTGGTTAAGCTGGAGGAGTGTGATTAAATTTACTTATGAAACTTTCACAGGTAATAGCACCGCCAGCAAGCTATTAAATGCATATACAGGCAAAACAGAAACCAACACTCTGTACTTACAATTTTCTATTCAACTTTAAAGTTTTTTAATATGAAAACCGATAAATCACATTATTTATTAACCCTCGGATTGCTTATGGTATTTGTCGTTTTTGGAATCTTATTTATCAATGGGTGCACTCCATCAAAGGAAGTAGCAGCTAAGACTGGTGTTCAGTTGTGGGGTGAAAATTGTCAAAGATGCCACAATACCCCATCGCCATCAACCTACTCACCTGAGCAATGGGAAACTGTTGGCATGCACATGCAAACAAGGGCATTGATTACAGAAAATGAAAAAAATAAAATAGTCGATTTTCTAAAAACCACCCATTGATTTACAATCAAAAAAAACTTAACCACTTCTAATACCCAATCAGACCCTAATTTACTGATATAGTGTGCGAGCGAGCGCAATTTTTTTATGTTGGACTGATCAACAGTCATGAAGTGAGTGGGAAAGCAAAATAAGGAATTTTATAGTCGCGGATTATTTTTAAAGCCAATTATTTTGGTATGTCGGGTTTAACTTTCTTTTTGTCCTGGTTTAATAGCAATACAAAATGTTTACCATTAAACGATAGGAAAAAACATTTAAATGATAAATAAATGAAAAAAGAATTTCAGGGAAATGCCCCTTCAAGTGCAATTTATGGATTGGGATTCATTGGAGCGGCAATTTATTTTATTTCAACTGCTTCAGGTTTCTTAGCTGGTATAATGTTTGGCCAGTATTTTTTGTCTATGAAGCATTTAAACATTTTGGAATATAAAAGACAAAAAATAAACATTTTCGACAACGAAACGTTGTGTAAGACAAATATCTTTTCATTTGACGAATTAAATTTTAAGAAAATGAAAATATTAAAGCCTCGGACAAGCGTTGCAGTGTTTTTTCTGTTCTTCGGAGTTTCTGCACTCGAGGCATTTAGAACCCGTAACTGGATGATGGTGCTTTCTGGATTGCCATTGGTATTATATTTTTAATAGCTGATAATATGTAAGGGAAAAATCAAAACGATCAGGTTAAAGGAAAAGCATGATAAACCAAACACGCGTTGACAAAATGCTTGCGAAGAACAAGAAGGGCAAAAAGGCTTTATTAAATTTTTTTTGCAAAAATGACTAATCAGAGTTTAGCAATGAATGATGCTGTTCTATACTCGAATTTTAGCGCAATAATGATAGCAAAAAAAATATACTGTACTTAAGGAATACCGTTGCTTTAATCAATGGCTTTTTTATTGTCACGGGAAATTACTGCCAGGCATATTTTTGCGTATAATCTTTCTAAGTTTAATCAACTATTTATGAACTCAAAAGTTTTATTATCAGTGCTTATAATCGCTGCTTTTGCTTTTATCATTTCCTGTAATTCATCTTCAGACTACAACACAAAGGAGTCAAATGATACTGCCGCTTACGTACCTCCTCCTAAAACCGACACTGCTTCAGGAAATTCAGATGCAAAAATGGCTACTAGCACACCTGCTACCAGCAACGACAATGAAGAAACGGGAGTCGGAAAATTTCAGCATGTTGAGTTAACTTATCCTCTTGATAAAAAAATGGTAGATGAGGGAAAAAACATTTATGATTCGAAATGTGCATCTTGTCATAAGCTTACTGATGAAAAATTGGTAGGACCGGGTTGGAAGGGTGTTACAGATCGCAGAACACCTGAATGGATTATGAATTTTGTCACGAATACAGAAGAAATGCTCGAAAAAAATGCACAGGCAAAAAATCTTTATGAAATTTGTCTTGTAAAAATGCCCGATCAGAATTTAAGCGATGACGATGCCCGTGCATTACTCGAATTTCAGCGCAATAATGATGTTAAAAAATAATTTATCCCCTTGCGAAAATGAGTAGCAAACGCATTGTTTGACGTCAATCGAAAATTCGATATGACTGTCCAAGGCAGGCCTATTGAAATATCAAGAGAGAATATTAAGCAATATATTGGCACCCCTACTGGGTGAATAATTCGTACAGTAAGTGATTTTAAGTATGAAAAATCGATTAAAATAAAAGATGGAAAGATATGTGTAAATAATCCTGATAAATTAAAAAATCTTCTTTATTATGACTGGCGGAGATTTCACGGCCATGTTCATTTTTCTGTTTCTATCCAGTATTTCATGTACTTTGCATATAGTTCTTGAAATGAATCAAAATGTACCGAAGCGAAAGTGTTTAGCTATTTTTTCATCGAAGAAGATACCGGTTTCATAAACTGTTGACATTCAAAAATATTTTTCGGAAGTTCGAATCTCGTACGGGTTACAATCAGATTTTTTCTATTCATTGAAAGGCTGTTCAATTATGAGCAGCTTTTTTTCTGGTTCCGTATTGTCAGATTTTCATAGGTCAAAAAAGAAAAGATAAAAACTTTTTATTTTGATTGAATTCATTATAACCATGAATTCTATGTTCTTTTATTTTCGGCTTGAAGCTTGATTGAAATTCTGATTCGGTGATTCCATTTATGCCAAACCTCTGTTTCCAGTCATCCGTTAATTGCGCTCCGTATACGATTAGTAAATGACTCGCTTGCTTTTTTGATTCCCAGATTGCAAATCTTTCGATATTACCGGGGTTAATTATTCCCACAAGCTTGTCAAAAATATCTAACCAACTTCCGGAAAAAGATAAAATGATTTGGGTTGATGGATTTGCATATGGTTAGTTATAGATTATTTTAATAGGGGGCAAATCAATAATTGGCTGTTTCCTTTCTTCGGAAAGTTTTTGTGTTCCGAGAATGAGATCCACAACAGAATGAAGCAGGGGAAATTCTACTTTGACATGATCGGTTATAACCAGGAGTGCTTCGGTTGCTTTGTTCTTATCAATCCCGATACGGATAGAGATTTTCTCAATTAAGCGTTGCATAGTTTGGGTTGTGCATTTAAATTGCAGAACAAACATAAGATGCAATGACGCCCTTATGACTTCAAAAAAGCCGAAACTGTTTGCTTGCACGATGAACGAATGAAATACAGGGCTGATCAAGCTTCGGGAAATTTCATCGTAAATTAACTAAGAAAAATTACTATAAATACGTGGTCATATATTGATTAATTTTCTGTGACTAATGAACATTCAAGTACACAATGTCCAAAGAACTATTAGATCCCGTTGTGTCAACAGCGGGTTTTTATAAAATCTTTTTTTAAACTTAATTTTCTATTTACTCTCTGGTAATAATGATCATTTATCTCTGCACCTGAAATACCTATCGGGAAAACTCAAATAATTCTTGCCTATGATAGATTACACAGATGATATAGCAATTATACCTTCCCAGAAATTAAGAGAGAAGAAAAATCTTATTCCGCAAAGAATTCAGCCATTATCTGTCGTAAGAAGACCGGGAGAAAAAAGAAAAGATGAAATGATGAAAGCTGACGATAACAAAATTCCTCTTTATAAATGGACAATGCCTGCCCAACAACAAGGCTATATTAAATGCAGCAAGTATGATTTTTTGTAAAGGGAAAATCATAAAAAATCAGCAGTATAATCTTTAATTTCAATACATAGATAGCAGGCATTTTGGTGACGATGTGATCTTGCATGAAAAGTTGAAATATCGCTCTTTTTTAAGGGAAACAGTTACCGGGTCCCAGACATAAAAATTCATTTTGTAATTTTAAGGCCACAACATTACCGGTGATAAATATCTACGATTTTATTTGTTCCAATTCCAGTCATTTCAAACAATTGAAGTTCGGAGGTGATGAAAATTTTATTGATTATCTCTGCCCGATCACAGAAGATAAAGCAAGAGTATGGTCTCATAAAAACTGCCTGCTCTATGTTACGGAAGGAATGAAGGGTTATGCATCCATGAATTATTATCATGAGTCGCGGCAGCATCAATTACTTTTTGTGCGCAAAGGAGGGTTCATCGTTCATCAACACCTTGAAAAACCTTACCGGGCGCTGATCTTTATGTTTGATGATACTGTTATTAGTGAATTAATGGCTAATTACCCGGATCTTGTCCCGGCAAAAACTGACGGTAATATCGATTCTATTGACATGCCGGTTGTAATGGAATTAAAAACTTCAGCATTTATCGAATCTATTTTTATAACATCTTATGAGTATCTGAAGCATCCGACGACTGAAAGTCGCATCTCTCTCGAGTTTAAATTTAAAGAGCTAATGGTAAATCTGCTGAGAGAAAAGGATTCCAATTCCTTTTATTATTATTTATCCTGTCTTTGTAAAAATGAGCGGCTATCTTTTGTAAAACTAATCCACGACAACGGCCATTATAATTTTACAATAGAAGAACTGGCACGAACGGCCAATATGAGTCCGTCTACATTTAAAAGGGCTTTTAAAAGATATATGAATTCTTCACCGGGAGACTGGCTGCGTCAGAGACGAATGGCAAGAGCGAAAACACTGTTGACAAGTAGTGATAAGAATATATCGGATATAGCCTTTGAACTTGGGTATAGCGATACGGCATCTTTTTCTAAAGCCTTTAAAATTGCTACCGATTTTTATCCGACTGATTTTATAAAAAAGCATACGGCCTGAACTGACAAACAATTGGCCCGTTTTGACATATCATAATTAGAATATCCTGATAGCTTTACCATTATTTAATCTATAAAAATAAAAGCTATGCCAAAGTTTGTCATTGAAAGAGATGTTCCGTCTTTTGGTAATTCTTCGCACCAGGAGTTAAAACACGCCGTTGAAGTTTCCAACAACGCAATAAAAAGCATGAATAATCGCGTGCAATGGTTACAAAGTTTTGTTACAAAGGATAAAATCTATTGCCTCTACATAGCACCTGATAAAGATGCCGTAATGGAGCATTCAAAAAAATCCGGCTTTCCCGCAAACAGTGTGGAAGAAGTTAAAGCGATTTTGGATCCAAGTACTGCCGAATAATCTATACAAGATCGGGTTGCTGATTTTATTTTTCTCTTGTTGCATTGTTTGATGATTAGCTTTCTATGCAAACCCAATAGATTCACTTCGCAAAACTTAACACCAGGGCAACCCCCGGATTTATGAAAGCGAACGGGCTTAAACCGGTCCGTTCGTAAGTTTCATTCATCAATTTTTTTATTTGTTAACATAGCCAGACCTGGCGGCCCGTTTAATGATCCTTTAAAAACTTTAGATTCATTAATTAAGAAGATATGTCGGCTAACAGGCTAATTGTGTTCAAAAATCGGGTAAGTTGCAATCCTGTGCTCAGGAAAAATTCTTACATCACAAATTTTCAAAGGCTGATATTTACAAGTGGGTAAGCATGGTGATAAGTTGCGGGGAAAAATCGAAAAAAAATAACCACAATGATGTGCTGGTAATTAATAATGAATTATGGATATCCGACACCAATAATGATCGGTTGATAAAATTCAACCTGGTTAACAAACAAAAAGAAATAGTTAGAGTAAGCGATGACGGCAAATGACGAATATTTTTCAAATGAAATGACAATATTGATTTCTTTTAAAACAAAACATGATAGCTATATGAAACCCGCTTCAATTGTCCTAATCTGTTTTTTATTTTTTCTTACACCAACAATTAAATCACAACCAAATAAATCAGCCACACGTGCTTCGAATGGTGTTTGGCCGGTTGAGAAAGCAAATAAATGGTACAGTCAGCATAAATGGATAACCGGTTCCGATTTTATTCCCAGCACGGCAATCAATCAATTGGAGATGTGGCAGGCAGAAACTTTTGATTCGGCAACGATCAACCGCGAACTCGGTTGGGCTGAGAATATCGGGTTTAATGCTATGCGGGTGTTTCTTCATAGCATTGCGTGGAAACAGGATCCGAACGGATTTAAACAAAGAGTGAATACTTATCTTTCAATTGCAGACCGTCATCACATTCAAACCATCTTTGTTTTTTTTGATGATTGCTGGAATAAAGATCCAAAACCAGGTAAACAACCCGAACCAAAAACAGGTGTCCATAACTCAGGCTGGATGCAGGATCCGGGCGATCCTTATTCAGGTGATTCCACAAATTTCCCGGCACTGGAAAAATATGTGAAAGATGTGATGAAATCTTTTGCCCATGATAAACGCATTCTTCTTTGGGATCTGTACAATGAGCCCGGCAATTCGGGAAAGTTTGAAAAATCACTTCCTCTGCTCACCAGAATTTTTCAATGGGCACGCTCTGTTCATCCTGATCAACCGATAAGCGCCGGGTTATGGGCCTGGGATTTTGAAAAATTCAATGTCTTCCAGGTTGCCAATTCTGACATTATCACTTATCATGATTATGAACAACCGGATCAGCATCTGCGGGTCATTCAATTGTTGAAAGTAAACGGGCGACCACTTATCTGTACAGAGTACATGGCACGAGTACGCAACAGTCGTTTCTCCAATGTACTTCCTGTTTTAAAAAAGGAAAATGTAGGCGCAATCAATTGGGGGTTTGTTTCCGGTAAAACCAATACTATTTATGCATGGGATACTCCAATTCCGGGTGGAGAAGAACCTAAAGAATGGTTTCATGATATTTTCAGGAAAGACGGTACACCTTATAAGCAGGAAGAAGTTGATCTTATTAAACAATTGAACGGTGAAAAATAATTCAAAAGTCAAAATTAAAAATGGGCGATAGGATATTCTCAATACTTAGCAGTATCAGCTTTTTTTATTTGATCGCTTGTAATAATTCAACAACTCAGCAAGCCCAAATGAGTGATACTACTTCAAAAACAAATAGTATAGTTCCGGAAAAAAAAGATTTTGATAGTTCAATAGATGGCAAAAAAACGGATCTGTATATTTTAAAAAACAAAAACGGGATGACTGCCGCGATCACAAATTATGGTGGGCGGTTGGTCAGTCTTTTGGTGCCTGTCAAAAATGGAAAAATGGCCGATGTGGTAGTTGGCTTTTCCAGCGTGAAAGATTACATCAATTCGACGGAGCGTTACTTTGGCGCCACGATAGGAAGATATGGTAACCGCATAGCCAAAGGAAAATTTTCACTGGATGGAAAACAGTATGCCCTTTTCACAAACAATGGCCCGAATACCTTACATGGCGGAAAAAAAGGTTTCCAGGCAATAGTGTGGGACGCAACACATCCAAATGATTCAACATTAACTCTTACTTATTTGTCGAAAGATATGGAAGAAGGTTTTCCGGGAAATTTGAATGTAAAAGTTACCTATTCACTCACTGCTGATAACGGTTTTAAATGTGAATACCTGGCAACGACAGATAAGAAAACAATTGTGAATCTGACCAATCATGCTTTTTTTAATTTGAATGGTGAAGGAAGCGGCACAATACTCAACCATGTTTTGCAGATCAACGCAGATAGTTATACCCCGGTTGATTCAACATTGATACCAATTGGCAAAGTTAAACCAGTAACAGGCACTCCTTTTGATTTTAGAAAACCCACAACTATTGGAGCAAGAATTAATGATAACAATGAGCAATTAAAAAATGGGAAAGGTTATGATCACAATTTTGTTTTAAAAGATAACAAAGAGAATGGTTTTATTCATGCTGCTACTGTAACGGGTGATAAATCAGGAATCGTAATGGATATATTCACACAGGAGCCCGGTCTTCAATTTTACAGTGGAAATTTTATGCGGGGCAAGAACACATTTAAGAGCGGCGTCAAAGATGATTTCAGAACGGCCTTTGCTATGGAAACACAACATTTTCCCGATTCACCGAATCAACCCAAATTTCCTTCCACTGTTTTAGAGCCAGGGAAAGAATATCATACCATATCCATTTATAAATTTTCTATCAGACAATAGTTACAATAGATGAACGATATTGTCAGGACGAAATTTTCAGAGAACATTCCTTAATTCAGTCGGATCAATTTTGTAACTTCACAACATGGAATTAAAGGATCTCATAAATATTGACTCAGGAGTTTTGGGAGGACAAACCGTTTTTAAAGGAACCCGTGTTCCTGTTGAGACACTCTTTGATCATTTAGAAGCGGGGGTATCGATAGACGAATTCATAGAAGACTTTCCTACCGTGACGAAAGAACAGGCGATCGCAGCGCTTGAAATTGCCAATAAGCTCATGACTTCAAAAAATGTCGCGAAGCTCTATGAAACTGCTGCTTGACGAAAATCTACCCAAAAGATTAAAAGTTGATTTTGCAAACCATGAAGTTTATTCAATTCAGGATATGGGTTGGAGTGGAGTAAAAAATGGGCCACTCCTGCAACTTATGCTCGAAAATAACTTTCATGCCTTATTAACATTTGATAAAAATCTACAGCATCAACAAAATTTCAAAAAATATACCGTGGCTGTATTTGTGCTTTCGGCGATTAATAACACCTACATAGAATTAGCGAAGCTATCTCCCAAAGTTCAGATGTATTTGAAAAATGATTCTTTATCTGCCGGCCCGATCATCATTTCGACAGAATAAATTTGCGCCTTACGCTCCAGTTTGCAATGGCAAGATATTAGTATTCTGGCACGCTTGTAAAAGAATGTCCAGCCCTGCTGTTGCAAATATTTTATTGGTGGCAGTATTCGCCGTTAAGCTTTGTAAATATCAGGAAGTGAATTATAAATTTCTATTCCAAATTTTGCGTCAAGCCCAATAGTCTGGCAAATATGAATAAGCACTTCCTTTTTTAAACGTGTTCTATAGTTTGCACTTTTAGGAACTTTACCGCTTATAATCGCTTTATCCTTCAATGAAAAGTTATACGGTATATTTTTAAGTTGATACTGATTGAAAAGTAATTTGAGCATTATTATTCTTATTAACTCATTTGTCGAAGTTGCTGCAATGCTCTTTATGTAATTTTTTATTCCTCCTTTATGTTGAAAATTCTTTTCAATTTCCCTTTTTACCATACCGCGGTCTGTTAAAAGCGTGGCTAAAATTTTATTATTAGGCAACGAAATGACTATTCCCCAATATGGATTTGGAACGTCAATAAAACCAAACTCATCATCTTTAACGGGATTATCAAGTAATAAAACTGAACCCAAAGGATTTGGCTTAAAATAAAATTCAGGTGCTTCAAAATTTTGCAAAGCATGTTTGACGTATTCGTGTCCAATAAAGCCATCTTCAAAGGATAAAAGTTTGCCTTTTGTTGGGTCTTTTATATCAAGTTGAAGAGTTGTGTCTTTAGCTGATAAAAGAAACCTGATTTTTAATGCCCACAAATAATAGTCAGTGTCAGTTGCACTGTTGTTTTGAATACGTAGTTCTAAACGGCTTAATACATTGCCGTTACAGTTTTGGCATAATTGAATGGTTGCTTGTTTGTAAAGGAGATTGCTTTTGTTCCAAAGCCCCAACCCTTTATTTTCTAAACTAAAATGCTTCTGAAGCCATCGTGGAATGATATGTTCCTTTGTTGTGCTTTTGTCGCCGCAGATGATGCATCCATTTATTGTATCTGTCATGAAATGGGATGATTATAATTGCCACCAATATACATTAGAACCTTTCCGGCTCCTTTTTACCAAAATGCGGTATACAATGCGAGGAGCAATCCCATTATGATCAGGGCACCGACTGCAAAACCGGTTGAGGTTTTGAACATTTTGGCATCTATTTCCAGGCCATGCGGATGAGCACCTTTCCTGGTTTCAATAGTACTGATGATATACATACCGATCACACAGAGTATAAATACAATTGCCATCCTGTCGAGGAAAGGAATTTCAAAGACACCTTTTGTATTTGCAATTGCGAAACCGATCGAATGCAAAGGTTCGAGATCAACCATTCCAGGCAGGAACTTAAGTATTACTGAAAATATAAAACCACCGATAGTCGCAAAGAGCGCGGCATCAGATGTGGTTTTTTTCCAGAAGAACCCGAGAAGAAACATGGCGAAGATACCGGGTGATACAAATCCTGTATATTCCTGGATATACTGGAAACCCTGTTTGCCTTCACCCATTAATGCATTACCTAATCCAAATGTGAGCAAGATCCCAATGATCATCGATGCAATGATCGCAACCTTGCCAACATTCACTAACTGTTTTTCCGAAGCTTCTTTGTTAAATACTTTTTTATAAATATCCAGCGTAAAAATGGTACTGATACTATTTACTTTGGCAGCCAGCGAAGAAATAACTGTTGCAGCAAACGCAGCTACAGTAACTCCCTTCACGCCGCTTGGTAATAGCTTCAATAAAGAAGGATAGGCTTTATTACTATCAGCTACCAGCTGTCCGTCTTTGGTAATATTAATGACGGAAGTGTCAATCATGTTATGGTGATACAGATAATAAATGGCAATACCCGGAACAACAATAATTACAGGCATTAGCATTTTCAGAAATGCGGCAAATAAAATTCCTTTCCTCGCTGTAGGCAAGCTGGCGCCGAGGGCACGCTGCGTAATGTACTGGTTACATCCCCAATAGTTAAGATTCGCTATCCACATACCTCCGATCAGCACGCTGATCCCGGGAAGATCCTTATAATTCGGATTGTCTCTTTGAAAGATCATATGGAAATGATCGGACATTTCTGATCGCAATACACTGAATCCTTTTGCAATGCCTGCGTGGCCCCCGATCATGTTCAATGCAATGTACAAACCAATGAAACCGCTGAACACAAGGAAGAATACCTGGATCGCTGAAGTATATCCTACTACTTTCATTCCGCCTAAGGCGATGAAAACTGCAAATATTGCCAGGAAAATAACACAAAGCAGAAAGTTCCACCCACTTATACCTGAGATGGCGACCGCACCCAAATAAAGTATCGATAGCAAATTGACTACAATATAAAGAAGCAGCCAGAACACCGCCATGATCATCGCCACCCTGCCATTGTATCGCTGGTTTAGAAATTGCGGCATGGTAAATATTCTGTTCTTTAAATAAACAGGCATAAAGAATACTGCAACGATAATGAGTGTAAGTGCAGCCATCCATTCGTAAGAAGAGATTGCAAGTCCCAATTGAAAGCCAGATCCGCTCATACCTGTCATCTGTTCAGCAGAAATGTTTGAAGCGATAAGGGAAGCCCCGATCGCCCACCATGTTAATGAACCTTCAGCCAGGAAAAAATCAGCAGAACTTACTTCAGCAAGTTTTTTTTCGTCTGTAAATCCAGTAACCATAAAGAGAAACAAGTACGAAGTAGAGCAATACAATGATCCAGTCAAATTGTACCATGGAAACAGCAGTTTAGATTTTGAGGTTGAAATATGAAACTATTACTTATTTGTGAGCGAAATAAATTTTTTATTCAACTCGTCGTAAATTTTAAGGAGGTCTGTTGATTTACCCTGTCTGTCAAAAAAAGCTTCCCATGTATTCAACGGTTCCCAAATCGCTGAGCCCTTTCCGCGACCGCCAACAACATTAAATGAAAGTTCATTTACTTCCTGTTTCAATTGAGAATATTCTACAACGATAACATCTTTGTCATATCGTTTTGCGAGATCATTGAGATTATACCGAAGGTCTTCAAGCGTACTATGCCAACGCGGATAATAAGAAAGTCCGATCACATCAAATGGCACTCCACGCATGATCATGTTATCAATAAAAAACCTTGCTTCATCATTCTGACCACCCAACGCTATATGCAGCATAATTTCTATGGAAGGATCAATTGCTTTTACTCCCTGTATTCCTGCATAGACTAATTGAGCGAGGCTATCAAGATTATTAATATGACCTTCGGGCCATATCATTCCGTGATTTATTTCATTACCAATTTGAACCATGTCAGGTTCAGCACCTGCACTCTTCAATGACTGTATTACTTTTTTGCTGTAAGAAAAAACGGCTTGTCTCAGTTGATCAAAATTCAATCCTTTCCAGGCCGCAGGTTTGAATTGCTTTTGCGGATCAGCCCAGGTATCGCTATAGTGAAAATCAAGAAGAAACTCCATTCCTGCAGCTTTTATTCTTTTTGCCATTTCAATGGTATGATTCAGATCACAAAAACCTTTTTTGGGGGAATACCCACTATCATTTTCCGGGTTAACAAAAAGGCGAAGTCTGATATAATTTAAGCCATTATCTTTTAGTATTTGCACCGCATCTTTTTCCACACCATTGTCTGAATATTTCATTCCTCTATCTTCCATCTGGGGAAGAAAAGAAATATCTGCTCCCAGCATTTTATCAACGGGACGTTTCGTCTGAACAATCTTCAATGGTGGCCCACCATTCACTAATGTTACCGCATGTGGTATGCCCGGTTGAATAGTATGAATATCGGTTGCAGCGCTTTGCAATTTATCTCCCTTTGCTTCAAAATGGATCATTGAAATGCTGGTGCCCGATTGCAATATTACCTGGCAATGCCCATTGAATAAATGACGTTGCCATGCACTATCAAATATTTTATCAGGTTCATGACTGCTTGGATCGCCATTACCTACTCCTATAATTTTTGCATCGCCCGCAAGAGAGAAACGAATAAGATTATCTGCATCCGGAACTTCTCTGTTTTGTCGATCGATCACACTTACATTTATTATCACTGCATCTTTTCCATCAGCAAGCATTGTAGTTTTAGAGGGTGATACAACTATTGTATTTGCTTCATCAGTTGTTTCAACTTTGGCAGTAAGTTTTTTCCCGTTTCGATAACCAATTGCTTCAAGCTTTCCGGGTTCATATGGTACACTCCATTGCAAATGACTGTTAAGGGGCATATCTTTTTTACCCAGACTCTTTCCATTCAAAAACAATTCAACATTATCAGCATTTGAATTCACCCACACATCAATGGGTTGTCCTTCCTTTCTTTTCTCTGAAGGAGTCCTTGCGGACCAATTCCAGTGAGGAGAAATATGTAACACATCTTTATCTGACCACCACGATTGATAATAATAAAA
>Ga0207159_1094_pt2 | contig 20142 bp, 21 predicted proteins | sample Alteio_BWMinHeat_23_FD_153511 | JGI IMG/M metagenome (GOLD analysis project Ga0207159, IMG submission 153511) | Enriched cells from forest soil in Barre Woods Harvard Forest LTER site, Petersham, Massachusetts, United States -... | ecosystem: Environmental > Terrestrial > Soil > Temperate forest >... | reverse complement strand
GTTTTTGGCAAGGGATGCACGAACCGTTGAAAAGATGAAAAAAGACTTTCCCGTTTTAACCCGGCGGACTACCATGTGGAAAGCATGGATCGGGTTTAATGCAAGCCATAGCTCAGGCGCCATGTTCATTGGGCTGGTCAATATAATTATCGCCTGCCAGTATTTTGAAATCTATCAAAAGTCCGTAAGCCTTTTACTGCTGAATGACATTACAGTCTTGTTCTATCTGTTCCTGGCGAAAAGATACTGGTTCAAAATTCCTTTTACCGGCATATGCATCACTGCAATATGTTTTATTGTTGCTACCGGCATTATCCTGTTCTGATAATTTTTAAAAAACAGGGCAACACGGTTAGAAAATAATCATTACCTTTTATCAAAGAAATGGAAATGATAAATGCCGGATTGTTTGATATACCCAACGACGTAGTGTATTTAAATTGCGCCAGCCTTTCACCGCAATTAAAAACCGTTACAGAAGCAGCTTCGCGTGCTATACTGATAAAAACACATCCCTGGACCATACAGGCAAAAGACTGGTTTATTGATCCTGAAAAACTACGGGCACTGGCCGCACAGGTAATTAGTACGGAAGCTGACAGCATAGCGCTGATACCTTCTGTAAGCTATGGTATAAGCATAGCCGCAGCGAATGTGGCTGTTTGCAAAGGCCAGCATATTATTGTACTTGATAAGGAGTATCCATCCAACTATTATGCGTGGGCAGAACTGGCAAAAGCAAAGGAAGCCCTGCTGGTTACCGTAAAGAAAGAAGAAAATACGTGGACAGACGCCATATTAAACGCCATAACGGATAACACTGCGGTTGTAGCTATACCTAATTGCCATTGGACGAATGGCGCCCTTATTAACCTGCAGCGGGTAAGTGAAAAAGTAAGGTCTGTTGGCGCCGCATTAGTGATAGATGCCAGCCAGTCGATGGGTGCTTATCCCATTGATATTGCAACTATTCAGCCTGACTTTTTAGTATCTGTTGGTTATAAATGGTTATTGGGCCCGTATGGCCTTGGCTATTTGTATGCCGCACCCAAATGGCAAAGGGAAGGCAAGCCCATAGAATATTCCTGGCTTACAAAAAATGACAGTGAGAACTTTGCAGGGCTTGTAAATTACCGGGATGATTTTAAGCCCGGTGCAAGACGTTTTGATATGGGCGAATTTCCGGGCTTTATACATGTGCCGATGGCTATTGCAGCGCTTGAACAAATATTGCAATGGGGTGTTGTAAATATTCAGTCGCAGCTAAGAACTGTAACACAGAAAATTGCTGGAGAAGCCGCTTTGCTTGGGCTGCAATTTCCTGCTGATGCAGAAAGATCAGATCACATGACAGGCCTTGACCTGCCCGGTGCAGTTACTGACGGATTAAAGCAGGACCTTGCCAAAGAGAATATCTTTGTTGGTTTCCGGGGAACCAGTATAAGGGTATCACCTTACCTGTACACTACCGCAGAAGATATTGATAAACTGTTTGCAGTTATAAAACGGCATGTATAAAATGTAATATGATTAATTTTAAGAATTAAAAACATTATGCACCGCTCATCTCCACCCATTCCTGCAAAGGATATTGACAGCTATATTGCAATGCAGCCCAAAGCAGTAGCGGCTGCACTTGAAAAACTAAGACAGGCCATACGGTCAGTCGTTCCTCCTGAAACTAAGGAAACGATCACTTTTAATATACCGGCATTTAAATTGAACGGCACGCTTGTTTCTTTTGCTGCGTTTAAAGATCATTGCGGGTTGTATGTAGTAAACCCCGCGATCATGGAAGAATTTAAAGAGGAGTTGAAGGAATATACAAAAGGAAAAATGGCCATTCATTTTACACCCGGCAAACCATTGCCTTTGCCGCTTGTTAAAAAGATAGTTAAGGCAAGGGTTAAGCAAAATTTGAAGGCATAGGATGGGAGATGAAATATAAAAATAGGTGCAACAGGTTTGACTCGGCGTTTCAGGCCGGTATGATGCGTAAAAATACAAGTGGCCTATGGTTTACTGAAACAGCCGCTCCATAATTTATAATAGTCGTTTTGATTCAGGAGCGGCAAAGTGGCGCGAACTTTATTTTTGGCGTTGATAACTATTACCCGTAATCACGATCTTTACAAGTAAGGGAATTTTTTTAAATGTTTTTATTTCTCTTTACTTTTCAAAAGATCTTTGTACTTGTTTGCACGTTCATCTGCGTGTCCGTCAATTGGCTGCTCATTTGACACATAATAGCTTATTCCTGTTGTAAGCAAGTGTACAATATATTCCTTTAATTTGTTTGGTTCTTTGTTTAAAGTATTGTAAAAATCATCTGGTGCCGAACAGAACAATTTGGCGGCAGTTTCTTCCTGCATTTCATCAGCAGATCCTCCATCAAGTGAAAGAAGGGTAAACCATTTTACAAGAAGTGCCGGATCTTTTGTTCTTAACCAGTATTTTGCAAATTCACCTCTCATAGGGTTATATACAGACTCCGCAGCAAGTTCTATTTTTTGTACATCAAATTTTTTAATTTTTAAAATGTTTATAAAGTAGTCGAAAGCACTAGTTATACGTCGCCTTTTTTCCTTTTTGGGCAAGTTGTCAAATTGTACAATACTAGATGAATCAATAAAATCCCTGTAAGCACTATAATGGAAGTCAGCATTGGCAGAATCATGAATATGTTTACAATAAGCAACTATTTCAAATTTTGAGGAATCGGAATGCAATATTTCGAAATAGGTTTTTTCTATCAATATAGTGCTGTCAACACAATCGTAGTCTATATCTTTTATGTGCAGGGGCTTCGTACCTGGTTTTAGAAAACCCACATGGCTTTGAGCACAGCATACACCAGAAATAAATAGGAGTAGAGACACCAGTTTAATGATTTCCATTGGCTTATTGTTGAAACTGATTCGAGTATGGAATACAATATAGGTTTTTTTTGGTTGTGCCAGTGAATAATAATGGCGCGAGGGCTTTACTGTTCTTTCATCTTGAAGAGCTGGTTGTTGGCTGTAGTACCAATGCGGGCAGGTACTTTGTGTCGGCATGATAGCGTGGTATAATATTATTCAGCCGCCACAATGTCGGGTAAATTTGCTTGTGAAAAATAAATTTGGATATCAACATAGAATGGTGTCCCACTTTTCACTTGTTCTCAAAATAATTCGGTAAATTGTATACTAAGTTTTTGTGTGTTTAGTATGTTGTATCGCCGTGCGGTACAGCAAAAAGCTCTTTGATAATATTGATACCCGCCGCCCCCGTCCGACCGGTCATTCGGGCGGGCCAAAGGGAACTAAGGAGGGAGGTTGAATTTAGAATAGAGGAATTAGTGTCATTCGTTTTAATTCGTGTTATTATGTATAAAAAAAATGAAAAATAAAAATACCTCTGAGCGTGTACGGTTTTGTACGGATCGCCCGCTGGAACCCAATGTGGGCGCTGGTTCTGGAAAGGGTCTTTTTTGTACCCGCCTTTTACCCGTGTTTTACCCTCATTTTACCCGTGTGCCGGCCTGTGGTTGGCCTATGTTTACCCTGTGGTTGGCCGCTTGGTGCTATGGATTACGAATAAATACGAACCCTGCCTGGCCGCAGGCGGGCTACGAATTGGAAGCCTTTACTTGTCCGGGAATTTAATTAATTTTCACTTTATGAAACCGCTGTTATTAATATTGGACGATTGGGAAGGACGCATTGCCGCAAGTAGCTGCTGGGATAAATTAAATGAAACGGTTGATATACAATTTTTGTCATCACCTGTAGATACCGTTTCGGATGACGTATTGGCCCGTGCAAATTTTTTGATGGCCATACGTGAACGGACCCCATTAACGCAACAGGTTTTTGCGCGCATGCCGCAATTAAAACTGGTACTGCAAACAGGAGGCCATGCATACCATATTGACCAGCCGGCCGCGCAAAAGCAAGGTATTGCAATAGCATTGGGCAGGCGTGCAAAAATGCCCCTTGTGGCTGTGCCAGAGCTGACCATGGCTATGATGCTGGGCGTTATGCATTTACTGCCACAGGCACAGCAGGCAATGCGGGCGGGTCAGTGGCCTTTGCTTACAGGCCGAACATTATCAGGCCGCCGGTTAGGTATTTTGGGTATGGGCAGGCATGGAAGCAAGGTGGCCCATATTGCAAGAACAGCTTTTAATATGAATGTAGCAGCCTGGGCAAGGCCCGGCAGCAATACTAAATACCCTGATGATATTACATGCCTGCCTTTAGAGGAATTATTAAGCACAAGCGATGTAGTAAGCATACATCTTCGCTTATCGGGCGAGTCAACAGGCCTTCTTAATAAGCAGCGTTTGCAAATTATGAAACCGGGTTCTGTTTTGATAAACACTTCACGCGGCGCCATTGTTGACGAAGCAGCACTGATAGACACGTTAACCCGTGGGCCACTGGCAGCTGCCGCTCTTGATGTGTTTACACATGAACCGCTGTCTGCAGATTCGCCACTGCGTTCATTCGCCAATGTATTGCTTACCCCACATATTGGCTGGACAGTGGAGGAAGTATTTGAGGAGTTTGCACAAATTGCTTGCACCCAGTTGCTTCAATACCTGGAAGGTACATTGCCTGCTTCTGAATTGCTGGCGGCCGCTTCATAAAAAGTGTATTGATAGCCGGTAAAAGCTGAAACAGCCAGGGGTACTCACTCATAATTTCCGACTCGTGGCAAATACAAAAATTAAATGGTTATTTTGTTATATAAGATACTGTGATTTGCTAAAATGATCAACATGAAAATATTTATACATGGCTGTTTCATATTTACGATATGCCTCTTTAGCAACAACCTAAATGCTCAGTACAAGTATCCTTTCCAGGATCCGAAGCTTGATGTGGAAAAGCGGATCGATAATATCATTTCTCTTCTCACCCTGGATGAAAAAATACTCTGCCTGGGGACCAACCCATCCATACCAAGACTTGGTATAAAAGGCACCGGGCATATAGAAGGATTGCATGGTGTGGCATTAGGCGGGCCGGGCAACTGGGGCAGGCGAAAATTGGTAACAACCACTACTTTTCCCCAATCGTATGGGCTTGCGGAAACATGGGATACGGCGTTAATAAGAAGAGTAGCAGCAACAGAAGCATACGAAGCAAGATATATTTTTCAAAGTGCAAAATATAATACCGGAGCGCTGGTAGTGCGGGCGCCCAATGCGGATATTGGCCGTGACCCGCGCTGGGGACGGACCGAGGAATGTTATGGCGAGGATGCCTGGTTTAACGGTTGTATGGTTCAGGCTTATGTTAAAGGCCTGCAGGGAGATGATAAAAAGTATTGGATGACGGCTTCGCTGATGAAACATTTTTTGGCCAACAGCAATGAGAACGAGCGTGTGCGGTCAACGTCAGACTTTGATGAGCGTTTATTCAGGGAATATTATTCGCTGCCTTTCAGGATGGGCATAGAAGCTGGCTCCCGGGCATTTATGGCTGCTTACAACAAATACAATGGCATACCCATGATGGTGCATCCTGTTTTAAAAGATATCGCTGTAAAAGAATGGGGGCAGAACGGCATTATTTGCACAGACGGTGGCGCCTTGGGGTTGTTGTGGAAGGAGCATAAATATTACCCTGACAGTGCGTGGGCCGCTGCGGCTGCAGTGAAAGCAGGCATTAACCAATTTCTTGACAGGCAAGTTAATCCTGTAACAACGGCGCTGAAACAAGGGTTGTTAAAAGAAACCGATATAGATGAAGTTATTCGCGGAGATTTTAGGGTGATGATAAAATTGGGCCTGCTTGACCCGCCCGAAATGGTACCCTACGCATCCATAAAAGACGGGGAAGAACCATGGATGGGCACGCCGAACAAAGAACTGGTAAAAGAGGTAACACGAAAATCAATTGTGTTGTTAAAGAATGAGAATAATTTTTTGCCACTTGATAAAACGAAAATCAAATCCATCGCAGTAATTGGGCCTTATGCCAACCAGGTGCTGCTTGACTGGTATAGCGGAACGCCGCCTTATACTATTTCTGCATTAGAGGGTATAAAGAATAAGTTAGGCAACAATGTAACAGTGCAATGGACAACCGGCAAAGATGCAGACAGCGTAAAAACATTGGCAGGCTCATCCGACTATATGATCATGGTCTTGGGCAACCATCCCTGGTGTAACGCAGGGTGGGGGCAATGCCCGGTGCCAAGCGACGGCAGGGAAGCTGTGGACAGGCAAACGATCTATTTAGAGCAGGAAGAATTGATCAAACAGGTGTACCGCATTAATCCAAAAACGGCGGTAGTACTTGTTGCAAGCTTTCCTTATGCCATCACATGGACGGAGCATAATATACCGGCCATTGTTCAGCTTACACATAACAGCCAGGAACTGGGTACTGCGTTAGCTGATGTTCTGTTTGGCGATTACAACCCCGGCGGACGGCTTGTGCAAACATGGCCACGCTCTATGGAGCAGCTTCCGCCGATGATGGATTACAATATACGCGATGGCCGCACCTACATGTACTTTAAGGGTGAGCCTCTATATCCTTTTGGGTACGGATTAAGCTATACAAGTTTTAGCTATTCGAACTTTACGGTAAACAGCAAGGCGGTAAAGCCGGGAGGAGAGATCAGTATTGGTGTTGATATTCAGAACACGGGAAAAAGAACAGGCGATGAGGTAGTACAATTGTACATCCAGCATTTGCATTCAATTGTAGAACGCCCCCTCAAAGAACTGAAGGCCTTTAAACGGATAACCCTGCAGCCAGGTGAAAAGAAAACTGTTTTACTGAAGCTAAAGGCAAACGACCTGAAATATTGGGATGAGAACCTGCACAAGTTTGTTTTGGAAACCGACGAGGTAAAGTTGATGGCAGGGAGTTCTTCCGGCGATATCAAATTCCAGGAAGTTATTGATGTCGCCCGGCAATAATTTTTTACGTTTAGTTAAACACCAGGTATAACCGGGCACGTATCTCTTATTAAACTTTTAAGCCTCGTGCAAAACAAATCCCGCATTTTATTATAAGATATATTGAAGTATTCTTTTTTGCAAACTTTTTTATAGTACACGGGAATCAAGTATCATTACAACTTTGTATGATTACGCGCTCATTAATTTACGCGGTAATAAAAATTTTCAAACACACTTATAACCCCCGCCTGCTGTTGCACACCAATCTGTTGTTTTGGTAAAGAATTAAAATTGCCAGTGATATTAAAATGTTCATACATTAAAAATTTTTTACCCGAAGAAATTAAATTTTATAAATCAATCAACCTTTAAAAAAAATATAACGTATTTAATTATTGAACACACCCGCTGCCAGGCGGGTAATTGCTAACACTTAAAAAAATAACAATGAAGAAGGTTCTATTTGCAACATGCGCCGTACTCCTCTTTGGCGCCATCGCACAGTTAAAGCAAATAACTGTTGCTAACATAGGCTTGGGGTATGCCTATTGGTGGGGAAGCAGCGGACCTACAACAGGTGCTACTGCAGGTGCAGGTGCCGTTGCAGGCGCAGCAGGTACTGGTGCTATAATACTTACTGCCGTTGAAGGTGGCGCTACTATTGGCGTTGCAGGCGGCGTAGTAGGTGTTGCAGCAGGTGCGGTAGTGGGGGGCTTATAATTGCAACCCGTTAATCATTTGGTCACATGAGAGACTGTCCTGTATTGTTGCGGTTAATTTATTGCATATAATAAAGAGATGGTCTCTCTTCATATCCTGTAAAATATTTGCATAATATTTTACGCACTGTCCTTTTGTGTTATAGCAGCGCGTGCAGTTCATTTAAATGCCGGATAATAATTTTTATATGCTCTTCCAGTTTAAAATAAAATATATTGTTCCTGCGGCTGTGTTTTGGCTTGCAGGTTTGCTGTTTGCATTCTTACTACTTAAAGGCTTTGCACTAACAAGCACACTGCATACCAATAAAAAAATCTCATTGCAGGTTGTTTCAATTTTTCATCCGCGTAATGTTTTTTTATTTATACTGCTCAATAATTGTTTGGTGGCGCTCCTGCTTTCAGTAGCAGGCTTTTTTACCGGCGGGCTGCTTACCATTATTTTTAATATTTGGAACGGTATTTTTTTTGGGCTGCTGTTACAGGTAACGATGTATTATATGCCGCAAAAACTCTGGACACCCTTACTGTATGGCCCTTTTGAAATGTTGGCATTCTTCCTGTTCAGCGCATTCGGTTTTGAAGGTACTGCTTATATAAAAAATATTTTTTTAAACATCCCTGTATCCCTGAGCATAAATATGCTTAACATTAAAAGGCTTTGGTTGCCGGCTGTTTTATTATGTACGGCTGCGGTAATTGAAGCATTAACCATTAAATACCTGTAATATGTTCAGTAAATCATCCATCGGCTTAAAATACCTCTGCCTGTTAATAATAATTAACCTTATAATAGCCATAATACGCACAGAAACAATATTATATTGCCTGCACCCAGAAATGATAAACGTTGTACGTACAACGGCTTATATATCGGTATTTATTACAGGCCTTTTTTCATTTATATTAATACTGCTTGCATTTTATATACTGTATATGTTTAATAAAAAGGATAAAAACCTTGTAAACAGCTTTACTTATGGGTTGCAGTATTTTTCAATCGCCCTGATAGCAGGAGAGGTGCTTAAGCTTTTGCAGGTATTTATTTTGCTGAAAGATGAACTTGCTTATGTTGACGTACACAATCTTGCTGAAGGGATTCGGCAGACTTACTGGTATAAAATGCAGTATGCTACCAATATAATTGTGCTGGCGGGCGGCGTTATTGCATTTGCAGCTACTGTAAAAAATAAATCACAAATCAAGTTTAGCTTTAAAATGTATGCACAGTTAACTATACCATTGTTTATTTTACTGGCTTTTGCATCGGGCATTAAATTGTAGTACATTAAGTGTAATTATTTCTATTTCTAAACCAGGATGTTTTTTTGGGTAAAAAGAAAAAGTTCTTTTGTGTACTCTCCGGAGAACACTGCATAACTTTTCGCAGTGCCAAAAAAATTTCTTCCCTAAGCGTTCGTAGTTTCAGGATTTTCCTACCGGTACCCCATCGCCTGTAACTGAAACAACTCAGCATAGCGTCCATTTTTCGCAAGTAATTCTTCATGGCTGCCAATTTCGATCAACTCTCCCCTTTCTAATACCAATATCCTGTCTGCCATGCGAACGGTAGAGAAGCGATGGGAGATAAGTACAGCCGATCTGTCTTTTGTCAACTCGGCAAACCGCTGGAAAACCTCGTATTCGGCGCGTGCATCCAAAGCAGCGGTAGGTTCATCCAGGATCAACAACTGTGCATTTCGCATATAGGCCCTGGCAAGCGCGATCTTTTGCCATTCGCCGCCTGATAATTCAACACCGTCATTAAAACGGCGGCCAAGCGCTTGGTCGAATTTGTGGGGCAGTTTTTCTGCCAATATGTCTGCAAGGCTTTTTTTGGCGGAGGCTTCAATTAGCGGCCGGTCATCTTTTTCCTTAATGTTGCCTACAGCGATATTCTGGGCAAAGCTCATTTGATAGCGCAGGTAATCCTGGAATATCACCCCAATATGCGTTCGTAATTCGGCAAGATCATATTCGCGAAGGTCAAAGCCGTCCAGCAATATCCTTCCTTCAGTCGGATCGTATAAACGGGCAAGCAGTTTAACCAGGGTAGTTTTCCCAGCGCCATTCTCGCCTACCAATGCAAGCTTTTCGCCGGGATGCAATGTAAAATTAAGGTGCCTGTTTGCCCATATCTCTGAATTAAGATACCGGAAGCCAACATCTTCAAAAGTAAAGCCTTGTGTAACAGGGTTTGGAAAACGCCTTGCATCCTGTTTGACCATTATGCGGGGCTTTATCTCAAAGAACTCAAAAAAGTCACGAAGGTATATGGCTCCCTGCGATACACTGGTGAAGCGGGTTAAAATACCTTCCAGCAAGCTTCTCATTTGCCTGAACGAACCAGCAAGGAATGTAAGGTCGCCAATGGACAAATGACCGGTGATCGTTCTTAAAATAATAATTACGTAGGCTGCGTAATATCCCAGGCTGCCAAGCATGGCAAACACCGTTCCCCACATCGACCTTTGTGTTGATAAACGCCGGTTGGCTATATAAAACTGGTTTGACAAGGTTTTGAAACGGTTGATCAAAAAACCAGAAAGGTCAAATATCTTCACCTCTTTGGCTGTTTCATCGCTGGCGCCGAGGTAGCGTATATAATCCAGTTCGCGGCGTTCCGGCGTTTGCCTGCGGTTGAGGGCGTAATTCTGATCGTTGAAATAAGACTCCCCCAAAAAAGCGGGTATGATCGCAACAAGCAGCAGCAATATAAGCCATGGATTAAATGCCATGAGGCCGGCTGCTAAAAATGCCATGGTAATAATGTCCTGCACCTGGTTTAGCACCTGGCTTAGCAACACCGTGCGCCCCGTGGTTTGTTGCCTGGCACGTTCAAGTTTATCATAAAATACGGAGTCCTCAAACTGGTCAAGGTCAAGTGTAGCCGCATGCGCCATTATTTTCACAGAGGTGTGATTGGAGAAAAGATCGCCCAGCAGGCTGTCCAGCAAAGTAATAAGGCGGCTTAAGCCGTCAGAAAGGATAGCCAGCCCAAATTCAATAGCAACCAGTTGCCACAAGTGGGTATGAGGTGCATTTCCCTTGTCCCGGTTAAGCATTACTACCTGGTCAACGATCAATTTTCCGACATATAGAATAGCGAGCGGCAATGTTGACCGTATGATACGTAAAATGGCGTTCGCAATTGTCATCCAATGGCTTGTTTGCCATACCAGCTTAAAAAATTCAGGCAGGTTGCCCAGCGCGGCCAGCCTTTGTTTAAAAGTTACCTGTTCCTGTTTTGACCTGTTGCCGGATTCCTTCTTTAAAAAATGTGACCAAAAACTCATTAATGTAAAATTATTGAAATAGAGTGAGCAGCGGTGTAAAAAGCTTTAGGGGGGCATAAGGGGCATTGAATTTACATGCGGAATTGCTGAAAGGTGACATTTAAAGTATTTTCGCAAAATGATAGTAGGTCATGGCCTTATGGCAAAAGCTTTTAGCGGGTATCAGCAGAACGAAAAGGTATTAATATTTGCATCGGGGGTTTCAGATTCAAAATTTAGTGCGCAGGATGCTTTTAACAGAGAACGGGATTTGCTGGCCCATACCATATATGAGAATAAGACCAAGAAGCTGGTGTATTTTGGAACATGCAGTGTAAATGACCCTGATCTCCAAAATTCAATTTATGTTCAACATAAAATGGATATGGAGAAGGTAATACAGCTCAGTGGCATTGAGTATAGTATTTTCAGGCTGCCAAATGTGGCCGGTTTTTCAGGAAACCCGAATACAATACTGAATTTTTTATATTCCCACATTGCTAACAAAAAGCCATTTGATCTTTGGAAAAATTCAGAAAGAAATGTGATAGATATTACAGATGTGTTCAATACTGTTGATCATGTTTTAAAAAATGACCTGTTTACCAATAATATTGTGAATATTGCAAATACAAATAACTACCCGGTAAGATATATTATTTCGTGCATTGAGCATTTTTGCGATGAAAAAGCCATCTATACGGAAATTGAAAAAGGAGTAAAATTCAGTATTGACCTGGCAGATATCCTTCCGGTGTACTCACTTTTAAACATCGAATTTGGAGATGGTTATTTGCCGCATCTATTAGAAAAATACTATTCAAAAAAATGACCTATAAAACAGCGTTATTAAAAAGAAAAGTGGAACAGGTGGCCATGTTCCCTTTTGTTTTTCTCGGTAAGATATATGGCAAATTAAATCCGTTAAAAACAAAAACATCTTTTTTCCTTTTTTTTTCAGGCGCTGATCTCGGTGGTGCAGTAAAAGTTAACGCAGACATAGCTGAATGTATCAGAAAAAAAGACCCCCTTGTTATTTTTTCAAAAAAGCCCAAAAACAATGGGTACAAATATCTTTTTGCAGGATTTAATCTTGTAGACCTGCGCAACAGGATAGATAATAAGGCATATCATTTTGTAAATTTTTTTTATCGTGGAGTTTTGGCAGAATGGATAAACTCATCAGAAAAGCCGGTTGTTTTTGGAGGAGAGTGCCTTTTTTTTTATAAGGTGATACCGCATCTAAAAAGGGAAGTTTTACGTATTGAACTTTGCCATTTAGATACCTGGTTCCCTTATTCGATAGGGTTTATTGACCTGATCACACACAGAATATTCAGTACAACAAAGTTGATGGAAACAGTTAAAGAACAATATGGTGAAAATAAAATTGATAAGGCTTTTTACAAACGGCTGTCTTTTATTGAAAATAAAATAGACATACCAGCATACAAAGAAATTGACAATGAAAAACTGGAAGTGATATTTGTTGGTAGAGGGGCTCCGCAAAAAAGGGTTCATCTTATTTCTGCAATTGCCGCCAAAGCCAATGAGATGAACTTGCCTGCACATTTTTCATTTATAGGGGATGTGGAAAATGTAATTGATGTAAACAATCTTCCATTTTGTAAGTTTTATGGAAATGTGAAGGATGAAAACCTGATGAAAAGTATCTATCAGCAATCCGATGTTTTGATCCTTACTTCGGCTTATGAAGGCTTGCCTTTAGTAGTGATGCATATGATGGCTTATGGAAAAGTTATAGTATCAACTGCTGTTAACAGCATCCCTGATTATGTTAAGCATATGCAGAACGGGCTCTTAATAACCGAAACAGAAGATGATAAAATTGTACGACAGGGCGTTGAACTTCTTCAATTGCTGATCAAAGATCCTGCTTTGAAAAAAACTTTCGGGCAAAAAAGCCGGCAAATGGCCATCGAAAAATTCAGCGGTGAAGTTTTTTGTAAGGCATACAGGGAGATCTTATTAACTGGTAAGTGTTAGTATAAAAACAAATATGCAAATTGAAAGGATTTAAACGCCCGCCTTGTTATGGAATCTTCCCTTTAATACATAAAATAAATAGCTGCCTATAGCTGTACTATCGATTTGTTGGGCTATTTTAATACTAAATTTGCTTTCCGGATCAAATTTTTGATCAGGTATAAGAAGTTTTGCATATGATTTGCATTTTTCAACAAAAGTGTTAACCGAAATGCTTCTTTGATTTCTTGCAGTTTTTAAAATTCGGTGTGATAGACTTTCACAGAAGTCCAATAGAAAAGTTTCACCGTAACGTTTTATAACTTCTTTTATCTGTATATTTTCATCCATTATTGCCTTTAAAAAAAATATATACTGTTCAAAAGATTCCTGGTACTCTTCTCCATTTGTAAGTTTTGAAATACTGTCATGAATCCTGTAAGAAAAACATTCTTCCGGCGCTGTAGCCTTATAACTTTTCTGCATGAGCGTGATCCATAATGCATAATCAGCAAAAATAAGCTTTGGGTAATTCGGCATCCCACCCGTATTGTCATAATCCTCGCTACGCATCATGTAGCCTGTACCTGTACTATCAATTGACCGTAAAAATTGATGTGCAATAAATTCATGTGCATATTGAACTTCGTCCATTATTTTGCAGCGCCGAATAAAATTACCGGAAGAATCAATATATCTATAATGTGCCTGGAATAAGGAAGCTTTCGGATGTTTTATTATGAGTGCATCCATTACCGAGAGATAATTTTTGTCAAGCGCGTCGTCATGTCCTATTAAAGTAATAAACTCATTTTTTGGTATTGTGATTATCCTTGCCCAATTCTCCTCAATGGTCAATGATTTTTCAGAAAGATATATTTTTATCCTTTTGTCGTTTAACGACCTAATCCATTCAACGGTACCATCCGTACTGGCATTGTCCAATACCAATAAATTAAAATTATCCAGCGACTGGCACAAAATACTTTTTATGCACTCTTTCACATATTCGCCACCATTTCGGACTGGGAGGATGATACTATATCTCATAAATTAAGTGATCATTATTTTACTATTTTTAATACTAATTTAGACTTAAAAAATACTTGTTTTATAAAATATCTAAATCTTATTTTTCGCATAAAATGTAACGACATTATTTTATGGGCAACGCCATTTATCAATTCAATTTTATTTTTATCTATATTTTTTACTGAATAATACCTTTTTAAATTAAAAATATTTGAAATGAACCAATGTTCAAGATGGGTTAATATTATATTTTTAAGCCCTTGTTCATTTAGCGGCATAGTAACCTGGTTGGTCATCATTTTATAAAAGCCAACACATGCTATATAATAGTAATCGAAGTTGGTCTTAGAGAAGTTGCTGTCATGAGATGTTAATGTGCTAAACATTTTATTAATAATTATGCCTCCTTTTTCATTACCTACCAGTGCCAAAAGGACATGGTCAGCAAGGTGGGGGCTTCCATAATCAGGTATCTTCCCGATTTTTAACGCGGAAGCTTTTTCAATCATACAGCTTGACCACAACAAATTGGTTGTTTTATTATTGTCCAAAATTTCCATAATAAAGTTTTCTCGTTTAACTATCTCAACATTTAGATACGACTTGTGTTTACGTTTAAATCCTCCATACAATGAATAGCCAGGGTAAGACTGGTAAAGATTAAAAACTGAAGATAAAAATGTGTTTTCAATAGGATCGTCATCAGTAACCATTACTATATATTCTGATGAGGACCTGTCGATACTTTTGTTAAAACTTTTTATCATTCCAAGATTCTCAGTATTATTATAATATTTAATTCTGTCATCATTAAAAGACGAAACCACTTCCATAGCTGATGCATTAGGATCATTATCAGACACAACTATCTCAAAGTCGCTAAAAGTTTGCTTTAACAAAGACTCAATTTGTTTTCGAAGAAATTGAGGTCGCATATATGTACTAATACAAAAACTTACCCATGCCATTTACAATTATTTTATTTTTTTTAAATACCCCCCGGGAGCAACGCTAATCAATAGCTTATTGTCGATGTTCATATCTGAAATAAAATCACTGTTATTCTTCAGAAAAGCCTGAACAGCAGTAAATGGGTTATCTCCTATTTTCCAGGGGCGGTTAGGCAGGTAGTAATTCGGCAAATGCTCAACGATAGTATCAAAAACAACCAGGTAAGAATCTTTGGTTACCAAAGGAGAATACATCTCAAGTTCTGCTAGCACATGCTCGTGTGTATGGTTTGAATCTAATAAAACCAGAACTGTTTGTTTCCCTTCAGTAATTTTTTTTACACGTTCCAAAGTTTCTTTGCTGACAGATGAGCCTTCTATCATACTTATTCGCTTATACATAGGGTGGTTTTCTATTTTATCACGGTTGTGGGCCCGTATGTCAATATCAATCCCTAATACTTCTCCCTTTCCAATCAACTCAAGTAAAGATGCATAATATATAATTGAACCACCATGTGCTATACCTGTTTCAATTATCAGGTCTGGCTGTAATTGCCATATTATTTCCTGCATGGCAATAATATCCTGCGGATATTGAATAATTGGCCTGCCCATCCAGGTGAAATTATATGAATACTGGGCTTTATTGGAAGCAGAGTTAAAAGCGTCTGCACTGCTTATCAGAGCTTCGTTATGTCTGTTGGCTGCTAGTCTTTCTTTTTTTTCTTCTTCAAACTGCTTAATTGGATCGCTCATTGTTAAGTATGGTTTTTAATTTCTTGTTATCTCCCCAAAAAGCCATTGGCTCATAGTCAGTATAAGGGTAATAACCCAGGTTTAATTTAATATTTAAAAACTTGCCGTCTAAATAATCTTCAACAAACTGTTTTATAGAAACAGGATTGCTGCTGCAACAATTAATAATGCCCGTCACCTTGTTTTGAAGGGCTATATGTGCTATATATTCAGCTACCTTCTCTACAGGCAGGTAATCCCTTACCTGCTCTCCACCGCTCATATTAAAAACATCATCGCCACTATCAATGGCCTTATCCAACTGCGAAAGTAAGGAATTTGAATTTTGCCCCGTTCCATACGTATAAAATAACCTTATCCATTTAAACTGGAAAGAATGGATTTTTTGTAACTCCTGTATAAACTTTCTTAACGTGTCCTTTGCTATTGCGTAAGCGTTGGCGGGGTTTGTTACAATATCCTCGCTTAACAATCCCTCTTTCATCCCATATTCAAAGCAAGTTCCGGTAACAGTAATATCTTTAGCACCATTAAGCAGTAGGTTTTTTAAAAAATTGTATTGTTTTGGTAAATTATCTTCAAAATGAAATAGTGATTTGTAATTAGGAAGCCCTTTCCAGGCAAGATGAATAATCAGGTCGGGGCTGTCAAAAAATTTGTAATAGTCAATAGTGTTATCAAATGTATCTGTGCTAAAAGGGATGTATTTTATTTGGCTAAACCAGCTAAAACTCCTCGCCTTAGCCTCGGAAACTGACGTTGCAATCACCTGGCAGTTATTGTTCAATAGTTGCTGTACCACATAGTTACCGATGAAACCTGTAGCGCCTGTTACCAAAATTTTTGCCATGCTAAAATTTTATATTAGTGAAGCACCTGGAGTTGCGGAATGGGGATAACAAATTTTCCGCCCCAATCCCTTACATAAGAAAGCTGACTTATAATCTCCTCTTTTAAATTCCATGGCAGTATAATTATGTAATCCGGTTTTTGTTTTTTAAGATATTCCTCATTTCTTACAGGGATATGGCTGGCAGGCAAGAATTTATTTTGCTTATGCGGATTGGCATCAGCAACAAACTCAATAAGGTCATTTTTTATCCCGCAGTAGTTTAACAAGGTATTTCCTTTGGCTGCAGCTCCGTAAGCTGCTACTTTTTTTGAAGCCCTTTTTTGAGTAATTAGAAAATCTGTTAAATTTAGTTTTACCAGCAATGCTTTTTGCTGAAAATTTTCATAGTAAGCTAATCTGGTTATTCCTTCTGCTGTTTCTTTTTCCAGTAAAGCCTGTACGTTCTTCGAAACCGTTTTACCTGAATCTTCTTTATGTTTTGCGTAAATTCTAATCGACCCCCCATGCGTTGGAATTTCGTCAACATCAAACATCTCCAAACCCTGAGATTCAAAAATATTTTTCACAGTGTGAAAGGACAAATAAGAGAAATGTTCATGGTAAATTGTATCAAACTGATTATTATTTACTAACTGAAGAACATGTGGAAACTCCATGGTAATAATACCTGTTTCTTTTAGCACTATCTTCATTCCTTTAACAAAATCGCTGATGTCAGGTACATGTGCCAGAACATTATTGCCTAACAACAAATCTGCTTTAATATTTTTTGCAGATAATTCATCTGCCAGGCGGACACCAAAAAAATCTATTACCGAATCAATTCCTTTGCCTATTGCAACATTTGCTGTATTTACTGTTGGTTCAATGCCAAGAACAGGGATATTTTTTTCTTTAAAATATTGAAGAAGGTATCCATCATTAGAAGCGATCTCAATAACAAGTGACGATTGGTTATAACCAAAGCGTTCCGTCATTAATTCCGCGTAATTTTTTGCATGTTTTAACCAGCTTGTTGAATATGATGAAAAATAAACATAGTCACTGTTAAAGATAGCATCAGATTTTTTATACTCGTCTACCTGCACCAAAAAACACTTGGGGCAGGTGTATACTTTTAACGGGTAAAAAATTTCTGGCTCATTTAACTGTTCTTCAGTGAGAAAAGAATTTGATGCCGGGGAGTTTACCAGGTCAATAAAAATATGCTTAAGTTCCGTTTTGCAAAATCTGCATTGCATAATTAAATTCCTTTGAAATTAGTATTTAATAAAAAATATTGCGAATCGCGATCTGAAATCTTTGTTGTTGTCAAAGGCCACTGAATATTTATAAGCGGATCATTATGCCTTATGCCTGCTTCGAAAGAAGGATTATAAAATTCCGAATGATGATAAATTAACTCACACTCGTCCGTTAGTGTTTGAAAACCATGTGCAAAGCCTTCAGGTATATAAAGCATCTTTTTATTTTTAGCAGATAGTTCAGAGCCAAACCACTGCAAAAAAGTAGCGGAGTTTTTTCGTAAGTCTATAATAACATCAAAAATGGCCCCGGCAACACATCTCACTAATTTAATTTCCTTATATGGTGGTAATTGGTAATGCATCCCCCTTACACTACCTTTAAGGGTGGTAAAAGAATGGTTTATTTGTACCCACTCTTTTGAATGACCTATTTGAGAAAATTCATTTTTACAATAAATTCTGGTAAACCAACCCCGGTCGTCTATGATGGGGGAAATATCCACTTCATAGCTACCGGTTAATTTGGCAGGTGTAAACTTCATAAAGCCAGGTAATTTTTTATTTGTTCAAAAATAAAACCGGCCTGCATATTTGCGGGTTGATTGTACCAATTAATGGCCCATTCAATGGCTTTTGCCGCATCTAATTTAGGTCGCCAGCCTAATTCTTTCATTGCTTTTGTCATATCAAGTTTCAATAACTCTGCTTCGTGCACTTCGCTGGGATTTGAAATATCTTTCCAACTTCCACTACCCCATAAATTAATTGCCAGACCAACAAACGACTTGACATCAAGATGGTCTTTGGGGAAAGGCCCAAAATTGTACGCTCCTGAATAGCGGGCAGGATTTTCATTTAATAAAATACCAAGTAATAAATACCCGCTTAACGGTTCCAATACATGTTGCCATGGGCGGACAGCATTTGGATTGCGTACCTGGATTATTTCATTTTTTATTAGGGCCCGCACAATATCAGGTAATATCCTATCCATGCTCCAGTCTCCACCGCCAATAACATTGCCGGCGCGAGCTGTGGCAAGAGCTTTTTTGTGGCCTGAAATATTGTGCGGATTAAAAAAAGAACTCCTGAAAGAATTTACGGTTAGCTCTGTACAGGCTTTACTTGTACTATAGGGATCATAGCCGCCTAGTGCATCGGTTTCTTTGTATAAAATATCCTGTTCCTTATTTTCGTAAACCTTATCTGTAGTAATAATGATCGCAGTACATTGTTTGTTTAATGTAATCAAACATTCAAGTATATTGGCTGTTCCAGCCACATTCACTTCAAATGTTTCTGCCGGTATTGCATATGAACGGCGCACCAGGGGCTGCGCAGCCAAATGAAAAATATAATCTGGCTGAAATGAATTTAATTCATTTTTGAGTCTTTTTTTGTCTCTTATATCGGCAATAACGCTTTCAATGATGTGTAAAGGCTGAAGGCGGTCAAATAAACTATTTTCATATTCGGGCGCCAAAGAATATCCTCTTATTATTGCTCCTGATTGATGCAGCAAAGCTGTAAGCCACGATCCTTTAAAACCGGTATGCCCTGTTATAAATATTTTTTTATCCTTATAAAAGGACTGAAGACTGTTAAGATTTACCAAATTTTCCATTTAGCCTGATTGTTTAGCCATAATTCTTCTAATTCTATCTTATCTCTTAAGGCATCCATGCACTTCCAAAAACCATAATGCTTATAAGCCATCAACTGCTTATCTTCAGTCAGTTTCTCAAGCGGTTCATCTTCCCACATTACATTTGTTACATCTTTTTCAAGATAATCAAAAACTTGAGGCTTCAAAACAAAAAATCCGGCATTTATCCACTTGCTTTCATCTTTTGCCTTCTCGCGAAAAAATAGTACATCGCCATTGTCCTTAACATCCATTCCTCCAAAACGGGCTTCCAATTGCACAGTTGTAACTGTAGCTATTTTCCCGTGCGACTTATGAAAAGCAACCAATTTGCTTATATCCGTATTACAAACTCCGTCACCGTAAGTGAGCATAAAGTCTTCATTCCCAATATATTTTTCTACTGCCTTTAGCCTTCCTGCTGTTTTTGTGTTAATGCCTGTATCTACCAAAGTAACTTTAAATGGTTCAGAATTTACATTGTGAATATCTACTTTATTTTGCTGCAGGTCGATGGTTATGTCAGTATTATGCCAGAAATAGTTAATGAAATATTCCTTAATTACATACCCTTTGTAGCCTAAACATATGATAAAGTCGTTAAACCCATATCGACTATAGATTTTCATTATGTGCCATAAAATTGGCTTCCCGCCTATTTCAACCATTGGTTTGGGGCGAACATCCGTTTCCTCAGAAATTCGGGTACCGAGCCCCCCTGCAAAAATTACAACTTTCATAATATGATATAAAATGCAAAATTACTTTAATG
>Ga0207159_1107_pt1 | contig 20233 bp, 10 predicted proteins | sample Alteio_BWMinHeat_23_FD_153511 | JGI IMG/M metagenome (GOLD analysis project Ga0207159, IMG submission 153511) | Enriched cells from forest soil in Barre Woods Harvard Forest LTER site, Petersham, Massachusetts, United States -... | ecosystem: Environmental > Terrestrial > Soil > Temperate forest >... | reverse complement strand
GCGCTCCATACTATGTGCAGCCGTTTCTTTTGTTTATTGTATATGTACAGCCCGGCATCGCTTGCTGCCCAAATATTATCTTCGGCATCAATAAAAAATTTAAACTTCCAGCCCGGGTCATTGTTATTATCGTCTTTTACCCTTGAGCAGGAAAGGGTGTTTGCATTCATTATCACGCCGCCCTTGTCAGTACCCACCCAAATATTGCCTTCTTTATCTTCACCTATACTCCTTACCCGGTTGGCAGGCAGGGTTGTTGAATCGTCTGTTTTATGGCGCGTATACAGCACATTGGTACCATCAAAGCGAAACACCCCGTTAGCCGTACCAAACCATGTAAGGTTGCGGCTATCCCTATACATACAGTTAACCCGTTTAACCCCGGCGTATTGCAGTGTGGCAGGCTTGTTAAAATACACATTGGGCTGGTTGGCAACAACAGTTTTAGCCTGCTTTTGGGCAATTGTCAGTACAGGTGTAAGGCTGCATAGTATATAAAGAAGAAAGCGCATAAGCTGTTGCAGTGCAATGTTGCTAAGTAAAATAAAGATGCCAGGTGAAATGACGAATGAGGCAACCGATTGTCATCCGTGTGTAATTTACTAAGTTTGAGATATTGGCGGGCAGAAAATTAATTGCGATAAGCGCGGGAAGCATAAAACCGAAAACGGTACAAGAGCCAGCCAAATATTTGCATGCCAAATTCATACAATTACGGTACTCCCAACCGGTGTATCTTCGGGCATAAACGTGATAATATGAAGTGTGTATGCAGCAGGGTAATAGGTCTTCTGATTTTTTTATGTTTAAATATTGTTTTACGGGCGCAGGTAAATTCCCCTTCCCTGGCAAGAACTGGCAATTTGCAGAGCATCCCGAAAATAACGGAATTGATACCCAAAAACTCTCCGTATTGCACAAGTATCTTGTTGACAGCACTCAAATGACTGGCTTTATGGTTGTGCAGCATGGCAAGGTTGTTTTTACTTACGGGGATATTGAAGAGAACAGTTACATCGCCTCCTGCCGTAAAAGTGTATTAGCCATGCTGTATGGGGCGTACATCACATCAGGTGAGATCAACCTGCATACCACCCTGAAAGAACTGGGTATAGATGATATTGGGGGCTTATTGCCACAAGAAAAAGAGGCGACCATTGAAGTGTCGTCCTAAAATAACTATACCCCCGGTATCGTATGGGTTTTAGTTTACATTTAATTATCAATATTTTACGCGGCCCGAGGTACAAGATTTTTTAAAGGAAAATAGTACTCGGGAGGCGCCAAGAGATGTCATGGTTTACTCAGTTATTTCGCCTATGATAAAGACAGCAGTAGCAAAATACAGGCTATATTAAGATTAGTACTTCGTTAGGATTGATCTTCGGCTTTTTATACTTTCCCGCGACCCATGCCACAGTCTTCAAACGGGACACATCTTGTTTCTTGGGCTTAACTCTTGCTTGGTTACCTCAGTTCTGTTTTTTTGACAAAAGCTCTCGCTTTACTTGAATTAGATTGAGGCAAAAAAAATATGAAATCTATCTTGATATTAAACTGAATATCAGTGAACTCTCTGACGGGAATATTAAAAATACTTGCTTGGACAAAGGGATACATGCCTATACCGTCATGGAATTAATAGACAAGGCAATAAAAAATATGAAAAAGGACTTGCCAAAGAAACGCTCAAAAACTGCGGCGCTGACAAGACTTGTGTAGAAGCATTTGCAAAATGAAATATAGATCGGACAATATTCGATCGAAATTTCTCTCCTTCTCTAATAGTCATAGATAGTCTTTCTCAGTAATTGCTCACTTAAAATTTGACGCACTGCTATTCGCCGTTCAATTTCAAAGCTGTCAGCGTATTAATACAAAACTTCCTTTTACGTTATTTTCCTTCTCATCTATAAATTGATATATGCATGTCCACACATAAGTACCAGTTTCCGGATCGTGCTGCAACAGTCTTCCATCCCACCCTTTGTTTGGATCAGTTGTATCAAATACGCGCTGCCCCCACCGGTTGTAAATGCTAAAGTGATATTTAACCGGGTTACCAGAGACTATTGGCTTAAAAAGATCGTTATGGCCATCGTTGTTAGGCGTAAAAGCATTTGGGAAATATATACTGTGAGGGCATTTTTTTGTAGTAACATTCACCGTATCCAAGCCCGTGCAACCATTGCTGTCCACAACCTGTAATATGTACATACCCTGCTTTTTTATTTGTATGGAAGAATTTATTTCACCCGTGCTCCAAAGGTAAGACGAGTAAAACCTGGGCGCTTGTATCAATAGTGATGCGTCAGAGCAAATAACCGTATCCGCAATTAAAAAATGAACCGGCAGAGGGACGACCTGAGTGATAGTGGCCGTATCCATATACATGCAACCATTGTTAGCCGTTAGCCTTACCCAGTATGTTCCGGGGGTTGAAATGCTGATGCTTTTATCAGTACTTCCGTTTTGCCACAGATAACTGCTATAACCGTTGCCGGGGTTCAGGATCATATTGCTTCCAAAACATAAGACGGTGTCATCCGGCAAATGTGAACCCGAAATGTCATTGCCTGCCGTTGCAATAATTGAATCGGTCTGTAAATCACAGCCATTTTTTTCCACTTTAATAACATAAGATCCCGGGCTGTTAAATCTTACCTCCATTCCGGAGTTGCTTTTTGAAAAAACAGAAATATGCGATGAGTCATAAACCCATGTTATCTCATCAGGGCACGTGGGATCGGTATGCAGTATATACCTTGCTGTGTCACTTATCTTACAAACCGTTTTAGTTCCTTCCAGCTTCAGCAGGTCACAGCCATCGGAATATTTTGGACAAAATAAATGGGATTCTATAGAAATGATTCTTAATTGTTGGGGGAAATCTGTTACATTAACAGGAAGATCGGCGTCAATGCTCCACACCATTGGCTCCAGTGAGTAATTAACTGCTCCAATAGTTAAATTCGAGTTAGCTGTACTGCAACTTGTTCCGGTAGAATCCACTTTAAGAAATGTAAGTGATTCAAGTCCATTTGCCGCCCTGCCGCTGCCGATTCCGGCAACGCCATTGGCAGGCGCAGGTGATAGCTGGTACCAGCCGGCAAAACTAAGATCCTGCGAATAAAAATCATTTTGCCATAAAATTTGTTGGTTACTGTCCAGCCGCGCAATTATATCTTTTCGCAGTCCCGCAGTCGTGCCCGATGCTTGATGAAAATACAGGCTATTGTCCGGCATAACCAGGATATTGTCCCCTCCCTTCAATGATCCGTATGGGTTATTGATAATAGTTGTACTTAGTACATTCCCGTCATTGTCCGTATATATTAAATCATCCAATGCGCTGTTTGTAAAACTGTTTATTAACAGGCCATTCTTATAATTATGTATATCTGCAAACGTTACAAATGGCTGCAGCAGATCACTTTGTTTTGTCCAGTTTGTTTTGCCTGTAGCAGCATCCAATTGGGTAAGAAAAGAATGCAGCGGTTGAAAAGGAGGTTCATGTTGGTAAATCGAACCTGTTGCATAAATAAACCCATTTTTTTCTATAATTCCTCCAACGTTATACAAAGAATTATTGTCAATGCCCAATTTACGGCCCCAGGTAAACCTGCCCTCATGGTCTATTTTAATTATTGATGCAAATGAAGGACTGCCCTCAGTGGGAAAAGATCCTGTTTCGAGTACAAATCCTTTATCATCTGTCTCGCATATTGCGGAAAGATGATTAATAACGGATGTTCCACTACTGTAAGAATGGCTCCATTCTATGTTTCCAAGCTTATCCAATTTAAAAACAATTAAGGAATCTGGGTAGTTGGCATACTGCGGCTGAAATGGAAAGGCGCTGACCAAAAAGCCTGTATCACTGGCAAAAATAATTGATTGAATTACCTTCTCCTCCCCGGTAACCATTGCTTTGGACCACTCCACGCAGCCCTTGTCATTTACACGTATAAAACAGGTCGTCTTTGATTCAAAACTATCGCGTGCGGGTAAAAAATAATCTCCGGCAAGCAGATAACCATTTGCCTTATCACTGGCCATACAAAATGGTTCAATAGCCAATGACGGAGGATTAAACTGCTTCTTAACAGCAGTTGAACCGGAGGCAGCTCCTTGCCATATTATATATGAATACGCAGTATCATCGCAATTGCCGTTCGAAGCTACCAACATTATTTCATTTACCCCTGCAACGGGAGATATAGTGATATCATTAGCGGATGACGAATAAGAGCCATTAATATACCAGGAATAAGTACCAGCGTTTGTGCTCTCGTTGGTCAGCAAAACAGGGTTGCCATTCATTACTACTGTATCCTGTTCCGGTGAAAATTTTGCATTAACGCCACAACCGCAAGGCAAATAGTTTATTGTTTGAGGTTGGGGGCTTTCTTGCGCGGGACCGCCCTGAAGGGTGTATTGACTGAAGCTTTCAGTATTTAACAGTAATAAAAAAAGGAAACCCTGCAACATGATTTCTGGTTTGTTCATACTGATTATTTGTCAAAGTATCCGATCAACCCCGTACCAGGATAGTTTCAATTCATACATCTATTTTTTTCTTTGGCAATTTGCAGTGCCACCAGGTAGCCAGGGCAGAACCCGTTGTATTCATCATTGGCCCAAAAATGGCAGGCGCGAGACCTACCGTTGCCAGTTTTCCCATCTTCAGTGCGAGCCCCGAGGCTAATCCCGCATTTTGCATGCCTACCTCAAGCGAAACTGTGCGGGCATCCTTTTCGTTTAATCCAAATAAGCGGGCTCCCGCATAGCCGAGTGAATAACCAAGCGTATTTTGAACAAAGGTAGCGAACAGCAATTGCAACCCGACCCTCATCAGGCTTTCCCTGCCCGAGGCGGTGATCGCTACAATTATTAGTGCTATTCCGGCCATTGAAACGAACGGCATTATCCGGTTCAGCCATCTGAAGCGGCCACGAAGAACAACATGAAAAATCAGCCCCGCACCAACAGGGAAAATCACAATGTTTACGATATCCCAAACCATATCCCAAAAATGGACCGCGACAAACTGGCCACCCAACAGCCGCAGGAGAACGGGCGTTAGCAGCGGCGCAAGCAGAGTGGATACAATCGTTATGGAAACAGAAAGTGCAAGGTTGGCACGGGCCAAATAAGCCATTACATTAGAGGCAAGCCCGCTTGGGCAACAACCGACCAAAACAATACCTGCGGCAATTTCATTCGGGAAGTTGAATATCGTGGCAATGGCAAATCCAAGCATTGGCATTATAGTGTAGTGACAAAAGATGCCTATTAAAATGCCTTTAGGCATCTTGATAATATTTCTAAATTCCTGAACACTCAATTCGGTACCCATACCGAACATGATAACCTGAAGAAGGGGTACAATGAGTTTCGAAAATCTAAAATTTCCCACCTGCAAAAAGTATTGGGGATAATACATGGCCACGCTGGCTGCTGCAAGAATCACGACCGTATATGAAAATCCCCGCAGCAGTTTTATGCCCTGGAAAGCAAGCGAAAGGAAAATAAAAAACGCCATTAGCAACCATCCGCCAGCTTTATGATCAGCGTTGAAAGTTACATATACAAATGCAGCCAGCGCAAACAAGGCGGGATAAAAGAAAAGCCAAAGCTTAAAATTCCGTTGATGCATAACATTGATTAAAGCAATGGAATCGAAACACACATCAGGGCCTGATGATCGTACCATTCCTGGCACGCAAAGTCCATTTACCCGCGTTATTGGTGATAGGATATTTTGCAGCCTGTTTTTCATCGATATCCACTCCAAGCCCGGGTGTATCGGTCAGGTGGATATAACCGTTTTTTAGTTCGGGGCTACCGGGAAACACCTCAAGCAATTTCTCTCCGAATGGAATAGACTCCTGGACGCCAAAATTCCAGATTGCCAGATCAATATGTGCTTGTGCCGCATGACCAACCGGGGAAACATCACCCGGGCCATGCCAGCCCGTTTTGACGTTAAAGAACTCACCCAGCCTTGCCACTTTCATGGCAGGGGTTATACCGCCTATTTGAGAAAGGTGGCAGCGGATATAATCGAACAAATGATCGGCCATGGCGCCAACAAATTCATTATTGTTATTGAAAAGCTCCCCCATGGCAAAAGGAACCGTAGTGCTTGCGCGAAGTTGCCTGAACCAATTCATATTTTCAGGTGATACCGGGTCTTCGATCCAGTACGGATTGAATTCTTCCAGCCGGCGGCACATATTGATCATGTCGGTTGGCTCAACCCGCTCGTGCGTATCATGTAAAAGGCTCACTTCTTCCCCGCATCGCATACGAACCGTTTTAAACAAACCGGGAACTGAATGCACGTATGCATTTACGTCCATAAATTCGTCTGTCGATGCTCCAAATCCAGCATCTTTGAAGTCAGGGTGCTGGGCCAGTTGGAGAGATCCATAGCCACCCAATTGAATCCGCACGTAGCGGAAACCCTGATCCATAAATTTTAAAACATTATCGGCCACTTCTTCATTCGTTTTTCCGTCGGCATGGGCGTAACAATCAACTGCGAAACGCGCTTTCCCGCCAAGCAATTGATAAACCGGCATATTGGCACGCTTTCCTTTTATATCCCACAGCGCCTGGTCCAGCCCGCTCAGGGCATTGTTCAGTACTGCTCCATTCCTCCAATAAGAACTGACGAAAAAAGATTGCCACATATCTTCAATATTGTCCACATCTTTCCCAATACAAAAATCATTCATGTAGCTATTAATGGCGGTTACTACTACCTCCGCACGTTGGGTAAATGTCGCGCAACCCAGCCCATACAGGCCGGGTTCGGTGGTTTCCACTTTTACAACCACCAGATTTGCTCCCTGAGGTGCGGTGCCAATGGCTTTAACGTTTCTGATTTTTACCGGAGGCATGCCTCTTTCATAAGGCGTTTCGCGTGGCGCAGCCTTAGCGCCTGGAACAGCACCGAAGATTCCCAATAGCCCGGATGCGGATCCGATTCCCAGGTATTTCAGCAGATTGCGGCGATCTATGACGGATGGTTGTTTTAGAATACTCATAAGCAGAAAAAAATGGTGATAGAATTAAAGAATCATGAAAGCATCGCTGCCGGGTGCGACGAAATTTTCGCGGCTAAGTTTCCTGTTTCGATATCAAATAAGATTCGAAAATGAATGATTTGCAGAAGGGAACAATCAATATAATTTGGCACTTTTTGGTTTAAATGCAGGTTCAAAAGCATTTGCACCCTGAACTTTCAGCTTTCGCCGGTACACTTTGTCGCCGCAGGTGACATAGATTGTTGAAAAATCAGCCCCGCCAAAACAACAGTTGCTGGCCTGCCCCGAAGGTACCTGCAAAATGGCATTTACGCGGCCGGTCTGATCCAACACTTGTATCCCAAGCCGGGAAGTGACATATATTCGGCCATCCCGGTCACAACGCAGCCCATCCGGCCATGCATTATCCTCACTATCCGGGGCATGTAACCAGCCATAACGTTGCTTATTGCCCAGCATTCCATTTGGTAAAACAGAATAGATCCAAACCCAATATGTGTGGCGGATTCCGTAACATACAACTGTGTTTGATCGGGGCTCAATGTTATGCCATTTGCAAATTTCAATCCTGCATCAACTACAAGTTTCCCGCTGCCTGGCCGCAACAGGTAAATTTTACTTGGTTTTTCTGTCCCATCCGGAGCAGTGACGTAAATATTCCCGTTCTTGCCAACCACCAGGTCATTGCCCGCAATACCTTCTGCCAAAGCCGTTACTTTCCCTTTAGCATCATAACTTATCACCTGTTTTGTTGCACCGGCTACAACATACCGTTTGCCATCCGGACCGAAAGCAGTGCCGCTTGCTTTTTTTGCATCCAACGCAAGTGCCACAGGATTGCCGTCCATTCCTATTTTATAAGTCTTTGAACTGGGAATGTCCTGGTAAAATACTTCGCCGGCACTGTTAACGGCAAGTCCCTCTGTAAACTGATACCCTTCGCCAACAAGCTCCCAATTCTCTCCGGGAATTAAAATATCATTCAAAAATTGGTTTTTTGAAACACCGGCATTAACTGGCTGAGGCCAGTTCCTCCAAAGCCAACGCATAGCTTCAGGAAAAACAGCGTTGCCCTGCTTGCCATTGTGCCCGCCTTCACCCCAGGCATGGTTAACTTCATAGCCAGCAAAACGCAATGCCCGCTCCATCGTTTGATTGGCCATCCACCAGTCGCCGGTAAAATTATCCAGGTCTGTCGCTCCGTCCTGCAAAAAAACACGCAATGGCTTGGGTTCGTATTTCCGTATTAACGTAGGGTACCGCTCCCCACCACGAAGGCCCACATAGGTGCCAATTGCACTAAATACGCGGGAAAATTCAGCCGGCCGCTCCCATGCGGCCGTAAAAGCACCTATGGCACCGCTGCTTGAACCACCGATAGCCCTGTCGTTTCCATTCTTCGAAAGCCGGATGGGGCGACCGTCGCTGGCGTTGTGTTTTTCAACATCAGGCAAAATCTCTTCCAAAATAAACCGGGCATAGGCGTCCCCAAGCCCGTCGTATTCAAAGCTGCGGTTCATGCGGTCAAAAGCTGAATCCTGGTGTGCTGCAACCACGTTGCCCGGCGAAATAAAAACGCCGATTGTAACAGGCATTTGATTTTTAAAAATGAGATTGTCAAAAACCACTGGGGCATTCCATTCCACACGGTCCTGATTTACATAAACGCATGCTGGTTTTTCAGGATCGTATTGAGCCGGGATATAAACCCAGTATTGCCGCCATGTTCCGGGAAAAATCTTTGAGTTGCTGAACGTAAATTTTAACAGCTCTCCCTTTGGTACTGTAGCCTGTACGACTGATGCGGAATCAATTGAGTATGTCTCTAATTTTGATTGTGCAAGCAGGAGCATAGGGACAGAAAGAAACAAAATAAATAAAAATATTTTAGCCATTTTCATATTGCTGATCATAAATAAATGATGAAAATTGATCGCAGCCGCTTACGGTATTTATCCCCTTCCGAGTTTCGAAAGCATCAGTAAAGCCTCTTTGTTGTGTTTATCTGTCCGCAACACTTTTTTAGCGTATACCTCAGCAATTTCTTTGTTTCCCATCCTGAGATACAATCCGGCAATTTTATTTGAGATATCAAGATCTGTTGAATCACCGGCGTATTTTTTCTTAAGCTCCAGTATTTCGCCGGCAAATGATTTTATAGAAAGCAGTGTGGCAGCCATGGGACTATTTTGTATTGAGTAATCGAGATAGGGAATGGCCTCCGCCGGTTTATCCAGTTTGAAATAAATAACGAAAAGATACCTTGCCTTTTCAACAGACGGCGATAGAACAAATGCTTTCCTGAAATAAAAAGCAGCATCTGCTAAATCATTCATTTTTCCGAACAACATCGCTGTTCGTTCATACAGATCGGCTTTGCCGGGATGTTCAAGTACAAGTGACTGCATTACCGTTGCTGCGTTAGAGAGATCATTGTTGGCAACATAATAATTATAAAGACTGTCGGTCGCATCCGCCCACTGTACTTCGCCAAAAGCAAGCTCATACGCAATTTTTTCCTCCCATGACTTGATATCAAATGAATCTTGTGTCATTACCCGTGAAAATGGCCAGCTTCTTTTAAGCTTCACGATTCTATATATCCCCGACAGGGAATCCATCCGGGTGATTGGCATTTGCCGTTGCAGTTGCTCAAGGCTCATTTCATTTTCTTTTGCTACCAAGATGATATGCGCAGCCTTTATGGCTGTGTAAAATACATCTGACATGATGGCGTATCCTTTCAGATTTGGGTGAACATGCTCGAGCATTAGCTCATTTCCAATCAAGTGCTGTTTTGAATAGCTTTCAAAAGCTGTTTTACTGTCAACGAGGTGGGTATTTTGATACTTATTACACAGTTGTACAATGATTGTATTCATTTCAGAAGGCGCCCTAAACCTCAATGCGTCCAGGTCTCTGGCCTTTGAAAAAAATCCCCGCGCCGAAGTATAGTCTGCCTGTTCACAAGCAAGTTTTCCAAGGGTATAATTACAAAGCGCATTTTTGCCATAAAATGCATTAGCCTGCTGAAGGTAACGGTAAGCTGTTGAAGAATCGTGATTTAGCAATGCGGTTATGCCTGCATCATAATTGGTTTTAAAATTGGGTAAACGGGAGCTGTCAGCGTCTATAACTGCAAATGGTTTTAAGTCTCTGTCATTGCTGACCAGCGTACTTACAAAAACCGGTATGTGCTGCTTGTTAAAAAGCTGAAGTGTTTCATCAAGGTTTAACCGAAATTGCTCGATCCCCTTATTATATAGCGTGGACTGATAAGGAATTTGCTGCTCGCCCACCATCATTTCCATCAATGTACCCGGCCTGGCGTTTTTAGGATGCGTTACTTTTTCATAAATATTGCTGAGTAGCTGGATAATTTTTAGTTCCCGTAACTTAAGCATCGAATTAATCAAGGTCCTGTTGTTTCCGAAACTGTTGGTTGACCCGACACCAAGCGCTCCATAATACTCATTTTGACCTGAATATATAAATACTGCATCTGGTTCATAAGCTACTAATTGTTTGGCGAAATCCAGTACGGTATAAGAATTAACTGCTGTCAATGAAAGGTTGATAATTTCAAAATCCTGGTCCGGCAGGCAATGCATGAGACGGTAGGACAACCACCGGCTGAAAGAACCATTGTGAAAATAGGGATAGCCAATGGTTGTCGATTCGCCGAGGACAAAAATACGGATCGTGTTTTTATCCTTGATTTTCTTAAAAAATTCGCGGTTTCCAGATGGTGCAAGCGCTTGGTTTACAAAATATTTGCGCGATGCAGAGGGGTTTAAAACCAGGTAGTTTTTATCGATCTTAGATTCAACAAACAGATCAAAATTATCGCCATAGTTAAAAACGCGTAACACTATTTCCAACACCGCTAAAATGATAAGGGGCATTAAAAAAGCAATGGATTTAAAAAGCAATAATTTTTTCTTACTTGGTTTTTTATCGGTTGCTTTCGGTTTATTTTCTTCTTTTTTTATTCTGCGGGCATGCAATAGTCCTAACATGTGCGCAAGAAACGCCCGGAATATTAACAGAGATATTAATAATCAATTAATGCAAAAAAATTTGGGAATAATTAGTCAATAATTTGCTGGAAGGATTTAGAAAAGCTGGTGCCATAAATGTCTCTATAGTCCTTAATGAATTTCAGGTAAGTATTACTGGCTAAAGTATGTCGTTTGAGATAAATAAGACATTTACATTTATATGTAAGGGCATCTTCATTTAATTGGTCAAAATGAAAAATGCAATTGCAAATTTCAATTCTAAATTCTGTATCCTGCGAAACAGGCTGATTTTTCAAGTAGTTAAGGCAAAGATCAATCACTGTATTTGATATGTCAGCTTTAATGTCGTCCAGCCAGCTATATTCTGTCTGGTATAAAAATGCCCCCCTGCCAATAAGGGCGATCAGGGGATAAATAATTGGTTGCACCGGAGATGAGTTGTTGACGATATCTTTATATCTCTTAAGGTCCATATATACAGCGTCGTCCTGTAACTGCAACTGCCAAAAGCCTGCTTCTTTGTTTATCGTAAAATTTCCAATTTTTTCAAGTAATGCTTTTAGCTTTGCAATATTCACAGCCCTGTTGTTTTTTGCATCCTTATATGCCTTGTCGTGCCAAAGCATATCATCAAGTTCAGCCGACGCAATTCCGCGGCCCTTTATTATGGTAACTGTTGCCATTAAAAGAAAAAGCTCTTTTAATAGCGGGCTAAATTGCCCTGTAATATCATTTCCGTCGTGGTCAAAAACCTGGAACTGGCCGAATAAATAAATTGAAGACTTTGGCTTCTGCTCACCGTCTGCCTGCAAAAAAGACATTTCATTCGAACGCTCTGACGTTTTACCGGCACCCGGGATCCGGGCCATGGATCTTGTGATATAACCATGCCTGCGAAATTTAAAAATAACAAACCAAACAACTGCTGCTGTTAGAACTGAAGCCAGAAGCCAATAGATGATTTGACTATATGACGGCGGAAAAACAGCGGGCGTAATGTCCGCAGTTGCCGGGGGAAAGTTCAGTGAGTAAATTTCAACCTGCGTAATCCTGTTCTTTTCGTCCACCTTTGCATTTCTCAAAACTACAGCAAGCAATTTATTGCTTACATTGGAATAATACAAATCACAAAAGGATTCGATGTCGTGAACCCTAAACGGAATGGCATCGCCCAGCTCCACAAAATTAGGATCAGAAAACGAGCTTTTAATCAACTGCAGACTTGAGTTGGAGCTGTCGTTTGCATAAATTAATCCATAAAACTCATCGGATTTCTGATTGATGACCAGGCTGTTTGCAAAAGTAAAGTGCCTGTTTGCCGCATTTAGTATGTGAACGGTTTTAAATGAATCCGTCCGGAAATTGAAATTAATCAGATCATAAAAATTTTCTGGTGCCAGCATTTGGTCACCACTTTTGCTGCCATAACCGCCCAGAATATAAACTGCATTTTTCTGAGGAATTATACCCAGTGCCGCCCTGAAACGGGGCGAAAAATAATCTCCGCTTGCTTTAACCTGCTCCCATCTTTTTGCAACCGGGGAATATCGTTGAATCAGGTTTTTATATTTGTTTTGGCCGTATCCCCCCACCACATAAATGCAGGAATCCCAGGGAGAAATAAACTTATTAAAATGCCAAAACTCGGTTATTTTGCCCGAATCAAAATTGCCGGACCACTGCCGCTTATTAAAATCGAATGAAACCACCCGGTGCTGATCAACAAAAATGTCATAAAGCTTATCGCTCATCGTGTCATAAATCGCCTGATTGCCTAAACGCAGGTTAATATGGGCCGAGGGCATCCATTGCCCCGGATCTTGCTGATTATTGACCGAATAAACGAATATTGAGTCATACCCTATTACGTACAGCTTATCCTGTTTCGGGTTATACGCAACGCCTGCATCACCCCGTACAAAAAAATCAGTTAGCTTCTGCCAATACTGGTGCTGGTGTTTTATCCAGGTCGGGTTTTTTACCGTTGCCAGTTGTTTGTTGACCCAATCGTAACAGGAGTCACCGGATGTTTGGTCCAGCGGCCAAAAATATTTCAATTTGGCATGTTCGGTTATTCCAACATCCTTTATCTGCATGGGCGGCATGTCCTTGGTAGCAAATTGCTCGTAATCATTTGCGCCCCATAAAAATTTGTAACAATTCATGCCGGACGGAATATGCGCAGAACCAACGCTTTTACCATTTACAATAAACTTTAGTGTTTGATTTTCCAGGTTAAGGGTTAAACTAAAATGGTTCCAATCGTCATAGATGCGGGGGCTGTCTACAGAAAACCGAATATTGGAAAACTGATCGTTTACAATCACCTTAAAAGTCTTCGGCTTTTGGTCGTAGATAAGATCAATATTGTTGCCATTGCTGATGATCCGCAAAACGTATCCAAAATATCCCTTTTGATTGGGAATTAATCGCATATCAAAACCAACCTCAAAATTTTTGGCCAGGCAAAGAGAATCATCGGGGGAGATATCAAGTGAGGTTCTTGTTTCGAGGGCTGTTTCGTGACTTGCGAATGTCAATCCATATGACTGACAAAAGCAAGGCTGTAAATAAAACATTAATAACGCGAAGGCAAAGCATCGTCTCATACGCTAAACAAAAATAAATAATTCCAAAGAAAACTATCTATTTTTTATAATATCAACCGGCTCAATCAGTTGTGTTAGAAATCTGGAGATTATAGAAACTGTCTATTTAAATAGTGGTAGTGGAACAGCAGTTTGCAAGGGTAACCTTTTTTTTAACATTTTTGCCGCGATGCCCGTAAGATATAAATAATAATCAGGCGGAATACCCGGTTCAAGGCTTTCAAACTTACATTCACCTGGTGGCGGATTGCCGCTCAGTTTAAAAATTGCCGTCCCTTCGTCAATCTCGTCGAACATTGCGATATAAATCATTTCCGCACCGGCGCGGATGGCCCCGGTTAGCTGTTCCCAGTAAAATTGTCCGCGATTTCTTGGAATTTGTACCGATGCCTTGTCAGGATGCATGTTGTGCCAGCTAAAGCCCGGGAAAACAATTGGTGCATAATCTAAATTATTTTGTTTACACCAGGCTATATCATCTGTGATTCTCGCTTTGAAAATTTTGTAGCTCTCTTCATCGAACCGCCCAACAAACCAGGGCCGCACAATGTCTGCCTTACGCAATAGCTGGTGCAGGTACGGGTCTTTTTCGGTATCCTTGCCAAAGTCCCGCCAATAAGCGGGTACGCCCAACATAACGGAACACCCGCCATAAACCGGGTCGTTCTTAAAAAAATCAATCAATTTTGCCATGGCCCCAAGGTCATTGTGTCTTTCCGGGAAACCTACCCCCCAAATGCCCACCAGCGGTTTGCCATTATGATACAGGTATGTTTGAGTATTGCCACGGCCTGCAATATTAATACTATCAACAAGGTATTTCCAATCATCAATAATTAGTTGCCAATCCTTCGCGTTGCTGTCAAGTCCCGCAAAGTCATACATAATTGCTATCGCCCGGTGATATTTAATAGATGATGCCAGTGCGTTTTTTAATACCCGGTTATCGTGAATTAAATTGATTGGGGTTTTAATTGCCAAAACTGACCGTTGCAGAAAAACCCCGTCTAAGCCGTATTCCTTCATCCACCTGAAATGCGTGGATACGGTTGTGCTGTCGTAGCAACTGAACAGGTAGGCCGGGCTGCCGTTGGCGAAGTGAAACGGGGTAGCGTAAGTTTTGGCATATTCAGATACATCCGGCCAAAAGTCAAACTTGCAGATACCTGGCTCAAAATAGCCGTTTTTGGCAAAATGGTTCCAGCCCATATTGGCTCCGTCACCAGGCGCATTAAACCAGCCCTGGTATCCCGCCATGATAAGACCCTTGTAAGTTGGGAACGAGGATGAGCCGCTATATTTATGCTGGGCGGGGGCGTTGGCAGCGACAAAGCCAAGGGTCAAAAATAAAAGGAGTTTTTGTTTCATGTAAAAAATTGGTTTTTGTTTCCCGGCATATACTATAAAAAAACTTAACCATGGCAGGTGCCATGGTTAAGTTTGGATTTTAAAACGAGGTTAATAGCCCGGGTTTTGTGTCCATTGGGGATTTTTAAGCATTTCATTAATCGGAATTGGTGCATAATATTTATCCTGGATATTCGCCAGGCTCGTTGGGCTGATCGGATTGTCCAAAGGGCTTCTTGCAGCGACCACTTGCGGAAGTAGCTGAAGGCGTTGAATGTCAAACCAACGGATACCCATTTCAGCGCTGAACTCATATGACCGTTCGTAGACAACAGAATCCCGGAAGGCGGTAGCCGAAAGACCAGGCGTGAGTGCCGGTTCACCGGCCCGCGCACGCACCTGGTTGATTGCTGCATAACTGTCACCCGTAGGCCCGCTTGCCATGGCCGATGCCTCTGCGTATGCCAGGAGAACCAGGGGATAGCGGATTACATCTGTAGTCTTATTTGTACTTGGGTTCATTGATATTATCGTTGAATCCGTTTCGTAAATTCCGTCTGCAACGCCACCTGTAACCAGGCCAGCCCTGAATTTTTTGTAGAACGGATGCTGGTTCCTTGTTTCAGTGGACCAGTAAGGAACAAGTTTAAAAGTCTTATCCGGCTGTATAAGCTTAATGGTTGTATAAAATTCCTCGTCTGTTCTTTTGCAAACAGGGGCAGCCTTAAAATAGTTAATTTCAGAGTAAAATTCCTCCCAGCCGAAATTACCGTCCTCTCCATATTCTTCCCACACTCCGGAACAATCCCCGAACAACCGGTTAGGATTGCCGCCGGCAACATTAAAGTGCAGTGCAAAAACACTTTCCGAATTGTCATTTGTGGTGAATACCTGTCCATAATCCGGCACCAGGCTATACTGGTGGGAAGTAATTACGGAATCCGCTTCTGCTGCAGCCAGCGCATAGCTGCTGGTCTGGTTCAAAGGCCAGGTGGCCATGGTCAGGTACACTTGAGCCAGCAGAGACCGTGCTGCATTCTGGGTGGCGTAGCCTGAGGGTTGAACAGTTCCAGTAAAACCAGGAAGCAAACCGATGGCAGTTTTAAGATCACTTACAATCTGTGTGTATACCGTGCTGACAGAATCTCTTGCCGGTCTATAATCCGCACTCACCTTTGTAGTAATAACCGGTACTGGCCCAAATGTCCTCACCAGCACAAAATAACTCCAGGCTCTGACAAAAAAAGCTTGTCCGGCCGCGGCGTTTTTAGCTGCCGCGTCACCTGTAACGCGCTGATAGTTATCAGTAACATTATTGCACTGGTAAATGGCCGCCCATGGTGTATACCACACGTGGCCGGCAAGGGAGCCGTTACCGGAACTGCCATTTAATTGGTCAAATTCGCGTTGGTCTGCCTTGCCAAGGTTGGGGTCAGCAGTTAAATCGTCCGAACCAAAATAAGAATACAACGGGAAGTCGAACGCGTACCCTCCGTCTACCACCAATCCCTGGAAAATTGCTGTTACTGCAGCGTCCAGATCTGCCTGGGTTTTAAAATAGTTTACTGGCGTTAAAGTCGCCTTGGGATCCTCATTCAATTTTGAACATCCCATATAAGTCAGTATTACCAGGAATACGAACAGAGTTATTTTTTTTATTTTCATATTAGAAAGTTTTTACTTACAATTTATATAACGAATGTGTTGAACATTAAAATCCGATCCTGCATCCAATAGTGTATGTCCTGGGGTTTGGAACCACAGCCATTTCCACGCCTTGTAACAATGCATTGCCTGCATTGGTAACTTCAGGATCCCAGCCCGGATAGCTGGTGATCGTAAACAGGTTTTGCCCACTCACATATATTTCGGCATTGCGGATATGCGCCCTGCCCAAAACGGATTGGGGGAGCCTGTAAGAAAGAGAAAAATTCTTCAGTTTAACAAAATCAGCATTATATACAAAACGGCTGCTGTTGGTTGGCCACTGCGTGGTTGTGCTGAAATGCGGGACATCAGTCTCATTTTGTGGAGTCCACATTTGTGTTGCTTCCTCTAAAGTCGCATTATGTACCCCAGGTGCCTGGCCCCAGGCGTAAGCAAGCGTTTGAGAATATATTTGTGAGCCACCCTGGCCGGCAAACATGAATGTGAGTGAAAAATTGCCAAAACTAAAATCATTTATAAAGCCCCAGGTGTATTTGGGAATTCCGTTTCCAATGGGTACATAGTCACTTTGGTTTATATGCCCGTCACCGTTTACATCAAGATATCTGGCGTCACCTGGCACATTACCATAAGTAGCCGCCTGGGCAGCGTCTTTAGTTTTCCAGGTACCCAGAAATTTAAACCCTACAAATTCTCCAAGCGGCTGTCCTACTTTTAGGATAGATATATTTGCCTGCGGTTGCCCTATACCGTTAATGATAATATTATCCTGTCCATCAAGATCCAGCACCTTGTTGGCGTTAAATGACAATACAAGATGGGTATTCCAGCTCAACCTGCTGCTTTTAGGATCAAGCAGCGTTGCAGAGACCCCAATGTCAACACCGCGGTTTTGAAGGCTGCCAATATTTCGCTCATAGCTGCCGCCCCCAAGATATGCAGGTGTTTGGAAGGAGTACAGCAGGTTAGACGTTTTTTTGTTATATGCATCTACTGTAACGGAAAGGCGATTGTTCAACATACTTGCGTCAACACCAAAATCGGCTTGCAGACTGGTTTCCCATTTTAAATTAGTGGCGACAGGAGGCCCAAGCGGTGTACTAACCGATGGCGTGTGTGAGTCATAATAATAAGGGGTACCACTGGTGTTAATTTGCGCAATGGATGAATAGGCAGGCACACCCTGGTTGCCGGTTTGCCCATAACTTGCCCGCAATTTCAGCAAATTAAACAACTTTGAGTGGTCCATAAAGCGCTCCTTTGATATATTCCAGCCAATACCAGCCGTAGGGAATGTGCTGTATTTATTAGTCAGGACCGAAGAACCGTCGTCCCTGATACTCACTTTAAACAGGTATTTATCTTTATATGAATAGTCAACCCTGCCCATATACGACAACAGTTCGTTGGAAGAATAGCCGGAAGTGGTTTGCTGTGATCCGCCCAATCCAAGATTGTAATATCCAAGTGCATAGGTTGAAAGGTTTGCTGCGCGCGCGTTTATATATTGGCCGGTTGTCGTTTGGTATTCATATAAACCAACTACGGTTAGTGCATGATCGCCCTTGTGCAGGTTGTAGGTAAGGAAATTGCTGGTCTGGAATGCGTGAAACCAGTTGGAACTTGCCGACGCATACCCAGCAGTAATACCGTTTATTACTGTCTGGTTGGTATTTAAACCAAAAAACTGGCGGTTCCACCCATATTGTGCCTCGTACGAATTTGAAGAAGTAAAAGTCAGGTTCTTAATAACACGATAGGTGGCGGTGCCCGTAGTCAGCAAATCCGCGGAGTTTACGTCTACCTGCTGGTTCTCTTCCTGTGCTACAGGGTTAACGCTTAGTGTGCCAAATGGAGATTGAATATTCAATTGGCCGGTTGTTGGATTCCGGACAGGAGTGGTAGGATCGAATAAAGCTGCCGAAGCGAAAGGATCGCCACTATCACCAGAATAAGCTGTATTACGGCTGGACGGCAAGGCAGCAGCAATGCTTATTCTAACATTCAGTTTATCCTTAATTTTAAAATCGAGGTTGCTGCGCAAACTGGCCCTTTTGTAATATTGATTTAGCAGGAGGCCAGGTTGGTTAAGGTAATCAAAAGAAACAAAATATTTAGTTGACTGGCTGCCCCCTGCTATAGAGGCGTTATAGTTTTCTACTGTTGGCTTCTGGGTGGCCGCTTTTTGCCAATCCGTTCCTGGATTTGTTTTGAATCCCTGTAGCTGCGCGTCGGTGAACGCCGGAGGGGCGCCGGCGGTTGTTGAGGCTATTTGCGTGTTTACCGTCCTCGCAAAATCATATGCGTTCATCAAACTGAGGTACTTTGGCATTTCGTCCTTTTGCAACCATGTACCTACATTAACCTGTGGCTCACCTTCGTGGCCTGATTTAGTCGTAATAATTACCACTCCGTTGGATGCCCGTGAACCATAAATGGCGGTAGCTGCGGCATCTTTCAGGATGTCAAGAGATTCAATATCAGATGGATTGATCGCATCAAGGTTTGCACCGATGTAACCATCAATAACGTACAGCGGCTCATTGGAGCCTGTGGGGGAGCTCACACCCCTGATACGCACACTAAGGGCGCTTCCAGGCATGCCGTTGACACTTTGAACAGCAACACCGGGAGTTGTTCCCTGGAGCGCCTGCTCAACTCTTTCAAGCGGCCTTTTGGCAATCTCGTCAGACTTTACACTGCTGATGGCTCCGATAACATTCTGCTTACGCTGTTGTCCATAACCTACTACAACAACATCATTTAGAGTTTGAATGCTTTCCTTCATTTGCACAGGCAAAAAAGATTCGTTTCCTGCAGCAATTTCTACACTTGTAAACCCAACGTTTGACACAAGTAAGATCACTTTGCCTGGGTTTTGCGCCTGGATCTGAAAACTTCCAAGCGAGTCAGTGAGAGTGAATTTTTTTGTGTTCTTAATACTTATTGTGGCTCCGGGCAATGGCTTTCCATCGGCATCCGTGACCCTGCCCCTTATAGAGCGTTCCTGGGCGTGGCTTTGAACAATAAGTCCAAATAGTGCAAATGCCAATAATAGCAGCAATTTGAATTTTTTCATGTTAAGCAGTCATTTTTTTGTGATAAAAAGTCAAAAGAACAGTGCAGACATTAATGAAAGCTGTAACAACTACATTAACAAACCAATTAATGAAGCGATTATTTAGGGTTTTATCGTTTTTTAGTTCATAAAATATCTATTCTACAAGCAACCAATTAGATGCTTATTTGGCTGAAAAAAAATACGAAGCCTATTGCAGCTTCGAGGGCTCTTTTATGAAAAGAAATACAACCTTAAGTTAAGTGAACGACTCGTTATACCCCCCAAACGCCCATGTTGTTTTAAGACCTGTGGACGGTTTAAGGGATGTCTATCGTTGCAAAACGTATCGCTGAAAATTCAACATTACCTGCAGGAAATTTGAACATTGTGACCAGCCTTGCTCGTCAGTTATAGCACGTCTTTACTACACCATAACTGTTTTCCTGTAAGAATTCTGCCGACTTTTAATAC
>Ga0207159_1106_pt1 | contig 20361 bp, 16 predicted proteins | sample Alteio_BWMinHeat_23_FD_153511 | JGI IMG/M metagenome (GOLD analysis project Ga0207159, IMG submission 153511) | Enriched cells from forest soil in Barre Woods Harvard Forest LTER site, Petersham, Massachusetts, United States -... | ecosystem: Environmental > Terrestrial > Soil > Temperate forest >... | reverse complement strand
GTAGGCGTTACATCAAACAGCGAGCCTAACTGCTGTGTATTTTTACTAAGCAATTGCCAATAGTTATATTCATCTGCCGTTAATGCATACTGTTTAAGCAGGATACTGTATTCAACACTAAGCTTTTGGTCAGCTACCGGGATGAAGGCCACATCAACCTGGGAGATCACATCGCTGGCCAGCTTTTCAGTAGATGATATCACAATATCGGTTGAAGCAAGTGTTCGCCAGCATTTCCATATTTCCTCCCATGGGGGCCTTGGAACAATTGATCCGTCCTCGAATTTGTACGAAGCATAATATACAGAATGATATTCCCATGTTTCAACATGCTCCCAGCGGTAATAACGTGTTTTGCCGGCATCATCGTGCGCGTTGGCGTAAATGTGCGCCCCGTCTTCCAATACGGCCCATGTAACGCTGTCTACCGGCGGCGTTTTTTTAAATTCAACAAAATCTGAAATGTATTGATTGTTATCTGCCGTGGCTATAGCGAGCCTGTATTTTGCTGACGGGCTGCCTGCTATATAAGGCACTGTATAAACACCATTGCCCGTCTCAGTTAATGCATAGCTGCTGCCATCATCACTTTCAACTAACACTTTTGCGCCTGTTTCGGCAGCCACCTGGCCGGTATCGTTCACATTTTTTGTTCGTGAAAGAATGATGGATGTTGTGTCCTGTGCAACATTTATAAAGCCGTCAACCACAAGGTAATTTTTATTGGATGCAACAACAGGCGGAGTGAACCGTTCCTTGCAATCGAAGGCGACAACCACCGTTAGCCAGTATACCCAATATTTTACAGTTACCCTGCTCTGCATCGCTTATCTAGAATTTAAAATTGTAGGTAATAAATGGTATCACAGCGCCAAAAATTGACAGCTTGTACCCGTTAACAACGCCATTCTCTGAAGTGAAGTAGACCGAATACGGGTTCTTTCTGCCGGTAAGGTTATACAATCCAAGTGTCCATGAACTGTGTGCCAGTTTTTTTATTTTATGGCTGCCCTCAATATTCATGGAGAAATCAGTCCTGAAATAATCCGGTATCCGGTATTGGTTCCTGTCTGAATACAATACACGGTACGACCCGTTATAATAATACTCTGCAACCGGCAAAGTTATAGGGCGGCCTGTACTGTAATTGACGTTAAGTGAAATGCTGAACCGGTGCGAAAAACGGTAATTGCCAATAAAGTTAAAAACGTTGGGTTTGTCGTAATCACTTGGATAGTATTTGCCATTGTTGGTGGGTTGTGCTACCAGCGGGTCATCTGTTTTAAGCATGGTACGCGAATAAGTGTAGCTTATCCAGCCGTTAAGCTTGCCTTCTGTTTTCTTAATAAAGAACTCTGCACCATAAGCATACCCTTTGGCATTTACAATATCCGTCTCAATATGGTGATTGAGTATTAACTGTGCCCCACTCTTATAATCAAGATAGTTAGTCAGATCCTTGTAATATACCTCAACAGAGGTTTCAATCGTATTCGACTTAAGGTTTTTATAATAGCCAAGCGATACCTGGTCGCCTGATTGTGGCTTTATGTTCTGGTCGCTAAGCTTCCATATATCGGTAGGCGATATAGCAGTTGTATTGGAAAGCATGTGAATATACTGGCGTAATGTATTATAACTGATCTTTAATGAGGAGTTATCGCTTAAAGAATACCTTGCAGACAAGCGAATTTCCGGGCCCTGGTACGTTTTAATGTTCTTGCCTTTGCCATAGTTCACCGTATCTGTTATATTGCCCACTTCCCTGGGCAGACCGGGGGCATAATTATATGCCTGCTGCGGCCCGAGGTAATTAAAGATCGAATATCGTACCCCCGCGTTTATAGAGAACTTGGATGTAACATCATAATGGTCGCCTAAGTACAATGCAGTTTCTAACGCCTGTTCAGCCTGGACGGTATCGGCGACAACCAGCGATTTTGGATCGTTTGGCGTATAAGTACCAGGATGTAATTTGTATAAAACAGAATTTAGCCCAAAGTCAATAGTATGTTTATTATTAGGCGAATAATTGAAGTCGGCCCTGAAAGTTGCCTGGTTAATATCAAACGCGAACTTGTATGCGTTTACAGGGTTTTGGTTGCTGGAAATGGAAAAATCGTAATTATCAACACCTGCTGTAAACACACCATATAATTTATTGTTGAAGATGTGCTTAAGCTTAATGTTTGCATTTTTGTTGCTGTATTTATACAGCGTATCGCTGTTGAGCCTGAATTTGTCCTGGCTTAAATACCCCATTATATAAAGGGTATTTTTGGGATCGAATTCATGGTTGATGTTTAAGTTAACATCATAAAAGGATGCACTGCTGTTGCTGTAATCAGAATTGGGTATTTCCTTTAATATCCAGTCGGAATAGGTAGTGCGCCCCCCAATAATATAGGAGGTTTTACCGGCACTGTCAAGCGGGCCCTCCAGAGTCAGCCTGCTGGTAAGGGGGCCTATGCCACCTTCGCCTGTAAACTTTTTCTTATTTCCCTCACGGCTTGTTACATCAAGTACCGAGGCCAGGCGGCCGCCGTATTTTTCAGGAATGCTGCTTTTATACAGCTCCACGTCTTTAACAACATCAGGGTTGAATGCAGAGAAGAAGCCAAAAAAGTGCGAGGGGTTATAAATGGTAGCATCACTGAAAAGAATGAGGTTCTCATCAGCAGCGCCGCCGCGCACATTAAAGCCTGTGCTGCTTTCACCCGCCGAAGTAACACCAGGCATGCTTAATACTACCCTCAATATATCAGCTTCTCCAAAAGCTGTAGGTATTTGCTTGATATTTTTGATAGTGATCTTCTGTACTCCCATATCAACGCCTTTAACATTCACTGTTTTATCAGCGCTCACAATAACACGTTTAAGGCTTGGCACATATTCGTAAAGCTCAATATTCAGCTTGCCATCGGAGTATAGCATTACCTGCCGTTTGGTATCGCTCATACCTATACTGCTTATCAGCAAAACATACCTGCCCCTTGACAGCGTTAAAGAAAAATACCCGAACTGGTCAGTAACTGTCCCGGCCTTCCGGTTCTCAGTATAAATGTTGGCCCCAATAATTGGTTCCCCGGTTTTTGCATCGCGCACGTAACCTGCAATTGTTGAATTACCCTGGGTTATATTATTGGTTTTAATGCCTATTTCAAAAAGCTTATTTTCAAGGGACGATTTTAATTTGTTTTTGGCATTTTCCTTTTCAAAATCTTCAGGTTCAGCTACCATGAACATGGTGGTATCCCTTGTTTTTTTCCTGCCGAAAAAATCAGGCGGTAAACTGGTAAATATCTCGCCTCCTTTTGTAATAAAAACGCGGCCGTCATCATCTATGCCGTAATGCAGTTCTGTGCTGTGCAGTACCGCATCTAATAAAGTGCTAAGCGGTTCCTGGTCTGCCCTGTGGGTTATTTTAATGGTGTCAGTCTGGGTTGAATCGTAGTAAAAATGCAAACCTGTTTGTGATTCAACTTCCTGAACAAACTGGCCAAAAGGCACATCAACAAAATTGCCGGTAACAGTTTTTTTTGTTTGGCCAAATGCACAGTTAACAAAAACAATAAGAATACAACAAATAAGCAGGTGGTGGCGCATGCACGGCATATTTTAATGCGTTAATTGATCGTAATATTCTGCCATTTTAACCATGGCATATTCAGGGGCCTTTTTAAAATTTATTTTATTCTGCCTGAGGTATTTTGCTATATCTTTCTTTTTATCCTTAAATACATTCAGAATATCCCCTCTATCGCTTACAGAATGATATTCACCGCTTTTATAAATAAAATACCTGTCTTTTTCGGTAAAACTTCTTTCAAATGTGTTGGGGTCTTCTGTGATTATTTTTTGGCGTTTTGCAAAAACTACCGTGTTGCCATTATACAGCCTGTCATAAAACCCATTGCTTATAACAGTATTGCTGCTATCGGGCGTAATATGAATAAATGTGTGGTTAAACAGGTTGAAATAATCAATTTTTTCGTTAACAAGTGTAATTAACACGCCCTGGTTATATTGCCTTATCACCACCTGCTCGCCCATTATTTCATAAAGCATGGGTACGTTTTGGTATAGTGTGCCATCATAAAAAAGTGACCCCGCCTGAAGGTCAAGTGCATTAAAATAAGGATTGCCTTTTACCCGCGGATCATACATTATATATTCGCGCCCATTATACAAATGAGCATTCTCGTTAACTGAACGGTAAAAAAGGTCAATCGTTTTTTGATTGTTTTCGGTACTGCTGTCTGTTGTAGCCGGCTGGGCTGAAATAATAATGCCTGGCAATATACAAAGGCATAAAATAGCTATAAAAAGAAATAATTTCTTCATGTACGGCAATTGGTTTTAAATAGATATTTTATGAAGGTGGCTATTGTAATGAAAGAAGGGCGGGGTTAAAAATATAAAATAGAAAGCCTTATCTTTTCACACAACAGGTAGTTTTAGAGGATATTATCCTTAAAGGGTAAATCTAATCATTAAAATTAAAACAGCAAATAAATTATTATTTGAGCATTGCATTCAGATACATCATTTACAGGCGATGATTTGAAAACGGCAGGGTGAAGATATGGCGCCAGCAAAAAGTATCCCTATTTCGACAGCATATCCTCCATTTATAATAATATAAAATACTGATCCCCGTTTTTACGCGGGATTTTTTTATTTTAGCGCCTGAATTCAACTATAAAACAATAAATATGTCTTCACATGAATTAGAACAGAGCGGCGATACCAAAAAATTTACGCTTACCGCATTTCTTGCATTTGTTATTGTTTTTGCTTTTGTAATGCTGATGTCTCAATGCAAGGGGGATTTTAAACCCGCCGCAACAGGTACAGAAACACCATCAGCCGTTGCCAAGTAAAATTTACCCGCATTTCATAAAAGGGCTTTTGTAATAACATCCCATTCTTCCTGCAAAGAAACGGCCGGCCTTTTTCTTCCGGCTTTCCGGTACCAGTAATCTGCGTTCCAGGTATCTCCTTCTTTCCTGTGCAGGTATGCATGCACCCAGCACGCATCAGCATCTTCAAGGGAATCTATGCTGTTATGTGCTGTATGCCAGTCGCCCTTTGCATCATACCACAGAGCTTTAACGCAAACGGATAACGACGCAGGCGGTGTACTGTCATCTATACTTTTAACAAACTCGTTATACTCCATATAATTTATAAGTTACTTATAATAAAATTAAACAAACGCAACACTCAGTATTCAACACTTAGTGTAAATACAGGCAATATTCTCCACCCTTGAACATTGAGTGTTGAATATTGTTTATTGAGTGAGATAAAAGTGCTTATCCAATTGTATTGCTTATGATAATTATCCCTTAATCCCGCTTTTCTATCTTATCGTAAAATCCTCCAAAATTATTAATCCTTACCCCCTCTTCCTTATAAAAATTACCAGGGAACCCAAGGTCAATTTGGCTGGCATTGTCTAACTTTTGCATCTGTTCTTCCGTAAGCACTACATCAACCGTTTTTAAATTTTCTTCCAGTTGGCTAAGCTTTGTTGCACCAACTATGGGTATGCAGGAAAAGCCTTTTTGCATCGTCCATTTTAAAGCCACATGGCTTGGCTCAACGCCCAGTTCTTCCGCTACGGCCATCACTTGTTTTGTAATCGCCGCACTGGCTTCACTTAATCGGTTACTGCCTGGCTTTATCCTGCCGGTATCGCCACGCAAATATTTGCCGGTTAAGGCGCCGCCTGCCAAAGGCGCCCAGGGTGTTACCGTCATTCCAAAATGCTTTGCCATAGGTATCAAATCGCGTTCTGGTGTACGCTGCAGTAAGCTGTACTCAACCTGCAGGGCAATAAACTGGCTCCAGCCCATAAGTTCGGCCATGGTATTGCCTTTGCTTACTATCCAGGCGGGCGTATCGCTTATAGCCGCATAATTAATCTTGCCCTGTTTTACAAGGTCATCCAGGCCTCTTAGCACCTCATCAATGGGTGTAAGGCTATCCCAAATATGCAGGTACAGTATATCAATAAAATCTGTCCGCAGCCTTCTAAGGCTTTCCTCCACACTTCGCATCATATTCTTACGGTTATTGCCGCTTGCATTGGGGTTGGTATAATTGTCTTTTAATGAATATTTGGTGGCAATAACAAAATAGTCGCGGTCTCTTGTACCTATAAACTCACCAATGATTTTTTCACTGGCACCCAGTTTATAAATATTGGCAGTGTCCAGGAAATTACCGCCTGCAATAGCAAACGCTTCCATAATATCAAAGCTCGTTTCTTTATCTGCACCCCAACCAGCTTCTGTGCCAAAGCCCATAGTACCTAAGCAAAGTTCAGATACCTTCAACCCCGACCTTCCTAATAATTTGTATTTCATCGTTTGTTCGTTTTTTTGTAAGTGCTTTAATGTTATAAACGTACCAAGGGCAAAGCTAAGACAAGGGCAACGTTCCGCAGTATCAACTTTAATATCTCACATAAAATGGGGATTGTTTATTTGCCGGAAATCCTGCATATTTGACCTTATTCTAAAACCAACCTTATGCGTAAAATAACCTTAATACCCTTTTGCATTCTGTTTGTACTAACCTGTTTTGCTGATAAAGGCAAGAAAAAAGCAATAAATCCTGGCAGTTCCAAAGATTCAGCTACGATCATGGCACAAGCCATGCTTCAATTTGCCGATTCAGTAAATGCGGCCATGAAGTATGAGACCGGGACGGTTATGCTTAAAGAAGGTAACGCCATGCTGAATATTGCGCCGGGCTTTAAATTTTTAAACGCGGAACAAAGCCAGTTTGTTTTGCATAAAGTTTGGGGTAACCCGGAAAGGCCGGATATTTTGGGTATGATAGTTCCGCAAAACAATACGCCATATTCTGACAGCAGTTATGCTTTTATAGTATCATACGACAGCATGGGTTATGTAAAGGATGATGATGCCAAAGACATTGATTATGGAAAGATGATGAAAGATATGAAAGATGATGAACCCAATGTGAACAAGGAGAGGCTCGCTGGTGGTTTCCCCGCAGTGCGTATTATTGGATGGGCTGAACAGCCTTATTATGATCAGAAAAGCAAAGTGCTGCATTGGGCAAAGGAGGCGAAGTTTGGCGACGACAGTACCAATACTCTCAATTATGAAGTAAGGGTGCTTGGCAGGAGAGGTGTACTTTCCCTTACCGCTATTGCAAGTATAAGTGAACTGCCATTAGTAAATAAGGACATCAATACGGTACTTGGAATGGCCTCATTTACTCCGGGGAATAAGTATGCAGACTATAATTCCGGTACCGATAAAGTAGCCCTTTACACCGTTGGCGGCCTCGTTGCCGGAACCATACTCACTAAAATTGGTTTTTGGGCTGTAATTGCAAAATTTTTCAAGCTAATTATAGTTGGTATTGTTGCAGCTTTTTATGGTGTGCGTAAATGGCTTACCGGCAAGGGCAGAAAAACAAAAGAACCGGCCCCGGAACTGGTGGCAAGTAACGATACAAACGAAACAGTGTAAATAATTACAGGAACATCAAAAAACGGATGGCATTTCAAAAAAATTGCCATCCGTTTCTGCTTTTACTGATCAACTTACTCAACCAATTAACAAAGCCCTACTCCACTATCCTCAGCTTCGCATAATTAAGCATGATCTTTTTCTCGCCGTTCTGCTCGAATAATACAGTGGCTATGGGGTTGTGGGCGCTGCCTTCCATTTTTGTTACTATGCCGAAGCCAAACTTTTGATGCTCTACCTTTTGGCCGGCCTGCAGGTTACTTGTATCGCTTGCCACAAAATCGGCAGATGGTACATGGTTTACCGGCTGAGGTTTGGGTGTTACCGGCAAGTATGACGGTTTCTGGCTGCCTGTTCCGGGTTTCCTGTTTCCCGCATCAGAATAACTGCTTTCATTTCCAAAACCCCGGTGCATCCTTTCAAATGCGCTGCCCATATCAACCCCGCTTTGGTTTCTTGCACCGCCACCGGCATAACTTTTATCAATATGTACAGCAGGCAATTCTTCCAGGAACCTGCTTGGCTCATTCTGCACCAGGCTGCCAAAGCGGTAGCGCGCATTGGCGTAGGTAAGCCACAGCCTTTTTTTGGCCCTTGTAACTGCAACATAAAACAGGCGGCGCTCTTCTTCAAGCTCTTCCCGTGTGTTTATGCTCATAGCGCTGGGGAATAATGTTTCCTCCACACCACCTACAAACACAACAGAGAACTCCAACCCTTTGGCCGCATGTATGGTCATAAGTTTTACTACATCGCCGTTGCCTTTATCATCATCCGCATCGGTAAGTAAAGTTATTTGCTGCAGGTAAGAGCCGAGGGAAACGGCCCCCTCCTGTCCCCCGGTGGGGGAAGCTGATGGGGAGATTGTTGAGGATGGGTTTCCTTCTTCTGTCTCAGGACCGGTGGTGAGTATCCCGTCCTCATCTATCTGTGCCCTGTTATTCCTGTCATCCACCCATTCTTTTATTGAGTTCAGTAACTCCTGTATATTTTCATAGCGGGCCAGTCCTTCTGTCGTTTTATCGCTGAACAGTTCTTTTACCAGGTTAGTATGCTTGCCCACCTGTACAGCTACATCATAAGCATTCTTTGTTTTAAGCATGCTTTGAAAATAGCGTATCATAGTAACAAAGTTCTGCAATATTTCAAGCGTACCTGCTTTAAAGCCAAGCTCTGCTGCATGCGCCAAAACCTCCCATAAAGTTATGTTTTGCTCATTGGCTATGATCACCGCTTTTTCAATGGTCGTTTTGCCTATACCACGCACCGGGTAGTTAATAATGCGTTTTAACGCCTCTTCATCTCTTGTGTTCACTATCACGCGCAGATATGCAAGCAGGTCTTTTATTTCCTTGCGCTGGTAAAAGCTTATGCCTCCATAAATGCGGTAGGGAATACCCATTTTGCGCAGGCTTTCTTCAAAACTGCGGCTTTGGGCGTTGGTGCGGTATAGTATGGCAAAATCCCTGTTATAATAATGGTTCCGCAGCTTTTGTTCCTGTATGGTATCAGCTACAAAACGGCCTTCTTCATTATCGGTCATAGTGCGTACGAGCCTTATCTTCTCTCCGTTCTCATTCTCCGTCCATAATGCTTTTGGTATTTGGCCTTTGTTATTCTTTATTACTTCATTGGCTATGTTCAAAATGTTTTGCGTGCTGCGGTAGTTCTGTTCAAGCTTAACAACTTTTACATCATCGTAATCTTTCTGGAATTGTAAAATGTTCTCGATCGTCGCGCCCCTGAAGCTGTAAATGCTTTGGGCATCGTCGCCTACAACGCAAATATTTTCATGCACGGCAGCAAGCAGCTTGGTAATTTGGTATTGTACTGCATTGGTATCCTGGTACTCATCTATCATGATGTACTTGAACTTGTGCTGGTATTTATACAGCGCTTCCGGAAAGTCTTTCAGCAATTCATACATCTTCAGTAAAAGGTCATCAAAATCCATCGCCCCGTTCTTAAAACAACGGGCGGCATAAGCCTGGTACACCTGCGCAATGGCAGGGCGGTTGCTGCGCATATCCTCCTGCTGAATATAATAATCCGTTGCATATTCTGCCGGTCCCACAAGCCCGTTCTTGGCCTGCGAAATACGGTTATGCACTATGTTTGGCTTGTAGTGCTTGTCGTCAAGGTTAAGTTCGTTTATTACGGTTTTTAATACGGAGCGGCTGTCGTCGGTATCATAAATCGTGAAGTTGTTGGGAAAGCCAAGGCGGTGTGCTTCCGCACGTAGTATCCTTGCAAATACACTGTGAAAGGTGCCTATGTATAAATTGCGGGCTTCTGTGTTACCCAATATTTTTTCCACGCGCTCCTTCATTTCAGCGGCAGCCTTATTGGTAAAAGTAAGTGCCAGTATGTTAAAAGAATCCACACCATTGGCCATAAGGTGAGCAATACGGGTGGTCAGCACCTTTGTTTTGCCGCTGCCTGCACCTGCAATGATCATTAAAGGCCCGTTAAGATAGGTAACCGCCTCACGCTGAGGCTCATTCAATCCACTCAAATATTCCTGCATGGGTGCAAGTTAAGTTGATTGTGTGATTGAGGGAAAAGTTGATACGGCGAAATAGAGTTTTTGACATTTTATCTGGAGTTTTTGTGCACAAATAAAAAACACAACTTTTATACAATTATGAACCGGTCCTAAAAGAGGGAGGTCTGATATATTACCATTTCCATAATTATAAAACCGCCGCGTCGTGTAACCATTCGTTAACTTTGCATTTTAAATTTATATTTATGGGTAGTGGTAAACCGTCCTACGTGTGGAGTGTGCTCACAAATAAATGCCCGCGCTGCAGGCAGGGTAACCTGTTTGAAACAAATAATGCCTACGCTTTAAAGAACAGCAAATACATGCAAATGCATGAGTATTGCCCGGTTTGCGGCCAGCGTACCGAAATTGAGGTTGGTTTTTACTACGGTACCTCTTATGTTAGTTATTTAGCAACGGTAGCCTTTTCAGTTGCGACGGGCATTGCGTGGTGGCTATTGATTGGTTTTTCCATCAACGACAACCGTATTTTCTGGTGGCTGGGCATAAATTCATTTTTAATGATCGCTATGCAACCATTATTCATGCGGTTATCCCGAACGTTATGGCTTAGCTGGTTTGTAAAATATGACCCTGACTGGAAAGACCATCCCGCACAGGCGCCAGAACGTATTATAGAAGAAGAAATGAAGAATTGGTAATTAATAAAAGGACGCCCCTATCCCCTAAAGGGGGACTTGCGGGAACGTATGTTTTTTAGTTTATACCAAGTTTCAAGCCCCCCTTTAGGGGCTGGGGGCTGCCATACCTCCTTCCTCTAAGTCCTATTGCAATAACAGCTTCGTTTCCCCGCTTTGTAAAGTATATTCTTTTGCTTTCCAAATAAAAGTACCCGTAATATGCGCCGGCAGCATTATAACAATGTTCCATTTTTTAGCTGCTTCATTATATTCGTATGAAGCGGATATTCTACCCGCCGGGTGCGGCATAAAACCAGAGGCTTTTTTAAGATAGCCTAAATGTGGTTCGATCTTCACCTTTTTAAACCCAGGCGCATCACTGTTTATCCCCAGTACTATCCTGAAGAGCTCAATATTGGGGCTGCTTCCCCAGGCATGACAGTCGGACCGGGTGCGGTTAATATCATCTATTTCGGCCCAGGTGGTCATACCCATTTCCAGGTTCTTTCTCCATACACCTAACTGGTCAAGATACTTATTGCCCAGTCCGGCCTTGTTATAAGCCTGGTGCACATAATACCTGAAATAAATAGAGGCCTTGCTAAGTGTTGTATCACTCATTATCTTTTCTGCAAGGGCAGTCGCTTCATTCCCGTTTACCACGCCCGTAAGTATTGCCAGCGTATTGGTATGCTGCGAGAAAGTGTTCTTATCCCTCGTATCTGCGTACATGTGCGTGCTTTCATCCCAATAACTCTTTTGAATGGTCTGCTTTAATAATGTTGCAGCCTTTTCATACTTATCAGACAACTCCTGTAATCCAACCTGTTTTTCAAGTTCTGCTGCAGTTTTGTATGCCATAAGCAGCTGAATGTCCAGCATGGCGGAGGAGCCATCCGTACCAATCGGCGCGATCCCGTTATGCCATCCTTTGCCTCCGCACCAGTCAGAGAATATCCAGTAAGGCACATTCCTTAAGCTACCGTCTGCCTGCTGGTAATGGTGGAAAAAGTTAAGTATCATTCTCGACGCCTGCAGGTTGCTTTGAATGAATGCGGTATCGCCGCGGTACATCCAGTAATCATGCAGCATGCCGATCCATATCAATGAGAAAGTCGGGATCTCCTGTGGGTTCGCCGTCGGGTAACGGCTAAGCGTTATACCCTCGGGCATTAGCGAATTATATATCTGGCTGATTGCATTGCGCACAAGCCTGTCATCACCGCTGTTGTATAAAGAGACGAGGGCCTGTATGCGGGTATCACCAACATACTGCAGTTGTTCATAGTAAGGGCAGTCACTATATGTTTCCTGTGCGTCTAACCTCGCGGTACGCCAGCCTGTTTCCAATATTTTTGTGAGGGAAGGGTCATCTGAGGAGAAGCCAGCATTATACTGGAACGGATACCCCGTGTACAAACCATACAGGTCATTGATGGTGATGGGCTCGTCCTTTGTTGTGATATCACATTTTATATACCGGTAGGTGCGGAATGCAAGCGGGGAAAATGTTTCATTATCACCGCCATTGGCAATGATCTCATCTTTAGTACCCACAAAATGTTTGCCCTCAATTTCGTTGCGGTTGCCTTTTTGGTTCTCTGTACGCCAATTCTTATTCGAATCTTCATTTACATACAAACCTTCTGCATAACTCAGATCAATAACGGCGTTCTTCCCTTTACTGAATTGCAATACCGGGAAGGCGGTTGTTAGAAAAGACTGATCAAAAAGCAGGCTTATTTTTGTGTTGGCAGGCACAGTAAATTTTTCAGCCCCCTGCAAAAAATCATCGGTTACCGATATACCATTTGACAAACGGACCGATTGCAGCCGTTGCTGGGTTAATTCCATTTGCGGTATGGGTCGCGGTACCAGCATCCAGCCAAGCGTATAATTAAAAACACCTTTTGGCAGGCCATTAAATAACTGTTGTGCCGGTTGCCATTTTGTATCATCATACCCCGCCTGCTGCCACCCGGAAGGGTAGCTGTTGTAGTCTATTTTCTCCGTAGGCCCTGCTGCGTAATAGGTGTAAATAAGATCTGGCTGTAAAGGGCTGTAAGCCTTATCCTGTGTGCCTTTCCAGGTATTGTTTGTATTCACAACAGCTTCATCCGTACTGTCGCCCTGCAATATAAAGCCTGTCTGGTAAGATATCTGTGCCTCCTGCCTCTCCTCTCCAAAATTCCAAACAATGGCGGCAATGGTGTTGTTGCCTTGCTGTAATTGTGCGGCAATATCAACCGTCTCAAAATTCCAGTTATATACATCTGCCCTTGCGGGGCCGAAAGAAACCTGCGTGCCGTTCACGTACAATTTATACCTGTTGTCTGCTGATACATGCACTATAAAATGCCCGGGCTTTTTTGAAAGTTGAAATGTTTTTCTAAAATGGTACACACCATAACCATGCGCGGTTGCACCGGGTACAGTTATCCAGTAAGCATCCCATTTTTTATGCAGGATGTTGCCCGCAATTTGCTGTGCGTATAAATGAATGCAACAGGCTGCAACTATAACAAGCAATGCTATCTTTTTCATAACAGGAAAGATGAATGGTTGAATGTAAGTATAAATTTGATACTATATTTTTGCTGTCGACAATCTTTGAAAGAACATTGCGTTAAACTTTGATGATTGATACCAAATTAAACTTCGATTTATGCGGGCACTAAAAACAATTTTGTTCCTCTTTATTTCCAACACATTCATGACGTTTGCCTGGTACGGGCATTTAAAATTCAAAGAGTTTAGCTGGGGTAAGAACCTTGGCCTGTTTGCCGTGATCCTTATCAGTTGGGGACTGGCCTTTTTTGAATATATGTTCCAGGTGCCTGCTAACCGGGCGGGGTTTAAAGAAGATGGCGGCCCTTTCAGCCTCGTACAATTAAAAACAATACAAGAGGCTATTACCTTAACTGTTTTCATGGTATTTACTACCCTGTTCTTTAAAACTGAGAGGTTTGGCTGGAACCATTTCGTGGGCTTTGGCCTGATAATACTGGCGGTATTTGTGATCTTTAAAAAGTGGTAGACGAATGGAGCATCCGGGAGTATTGAACTCCAGCACCCGGAACTGAATATAATACTCATTGCTTTTTCAATATCTTCATTTCATGAAAAAGTATTTTATCATATTGCTTTGCCTGCTTACAGTGGCCGTTGCAAACAGCCAGGTGAGCAATAGTCAACTGCAAAGTATAGATTCATTACTTGCATCTGTTTATAATAATACTTCGCCCGGCATAGGAATTGGCATCGTAAATAATGGAAAAACGGTTTTTAAAAAAGGCTACGGGGTTACAGATATTAATACGAAAGAAAATATCGCTGCATCCACCAACTTTAATATTGCATCCCTCACAAAGCAGTTTACGGCTATGGCTGTTCTGCAACTGGCAGAGCAAAATAAGCTGGCCCTTGCCGATCATATAAGCCGCTTTCTGCCTGGACTTAATAGAGATGTCGCCGGTAAAATAACCATACGTGAACTGCTTACCCACAGCTCGGGCCTTATTGATCACTATGATTATGCCGACACAAAAAACCTAAAACATGCACATAACATAGACGTGTTCAGGGCCATACAAAATATTGATTCCACTTATTTTATACCAGGCAGTCATTTTCGTTACAGCAACACTGCCTTTTGCCTGCTTGCCCTTGTTATTGAAAAAGCAAGCGGCATGACTTATAACGCTTATATGAAGCGGCGCATTTTTGAACCCGCAGGCATGGAACATACAACAGTGTGGAGTGAGACCGGGCCCATATTTGCACCGGCAACAGGATATGAATTGGACAGCGCCACAAACAGCTTCAAAAAAAGCCAGGCAGAGGAACATATCTTTTTTTCAACCGAGGGCGATGGCGGCATATATACTTCCGTTGACGATTATATCAAATGGTTTAATGCATTGCAGGGCGGTAAAGTATTCTCTGCGTCAATCGTAAACAAAGCAAGGTCAATAGAATTTGAGATAGACAGCACCAACCATCTTGGCTATGGCTTTGGGTGGTTTATTGATGCCGGCACGGCGCCCGTAAAAGTGTACCATAGCGGCGACAATGCCGGCTTTAGAACATTTAGTTTTGCCATACCCCGGCAAAACTTCCTGGTGGTCATTTTTTCAAACAGGAACGATATAAACCTTGAAGAACTGGTGATGAAGATCAACAATATACTTATGCCAGGCAGTAAGCCATTTGCAAAAGTTGAGGTATTAACTTCGTAAAAAGTGACAAAATAGGCAACTGTCATGTTTGCATAACTCCCTTCTTAATTTTTCACAGGTACACTTGACGCGTTTGACTGAACCGGCTGTATAGAATTGCCCTTAAAATTGGAAACACTGGTATTGCCCGGTATGATCACAAAACTGTATTGAAGCAGGGTGCTTAAGGCAACCGCATTGCTGTCGTCATGTGTAAAACGGACAATGAGTATACTGCCCGCCTGCGGTATAAAATATATGGTATTGGTCTTGCCGCCCGCATAGCTGGTATACGGCAATGTAAAAATACCTCCGCCAAAAGTTAAATAGATCTGTATCGAAGCAGTAGCCAGCATACTTGCTGTTAACGAAGCCGCAGGCAATGAGGCAACCTGTACAGCAGATCCATCAATAGAAGTATCCCTGAAATTGGCTGCATATTGCCATCCTGAGTATATTACCGGGGTTGGTGCAGGTGCGGGCGGAGTTACAGGCTGCCAGGTTGCGCCATCATAATAGTAAAAACCAGTAACTGCATCTGTTTGGTAAACAAACAGCCCTGTTGCAGGTGAGCTAACGGCAGCCCGCTGCGCAGATGTCATACGCGGAGCGAGCATGCCTTTACTGCTGCTTTTAACATCAAGCATGGCACTTGCGTCTGCGGAAGAATGGTCAGTGTTTACAGCTATTTGGGCGTTAAGCTCTTGTAATGGCAAAACTGCAAGAAGAAGTATTACATATTTTTTCATGCGCAATTGTTTCAGGTGTTTTCAATCCGTTTGTGTTAACGGGCAAAGATTTATAAAAACACTTATGTAGAAAATACCGATTATGGGGGATAAGAAACTGCTTTCATATTGACTTTACCACCCTGAAGCCCTGGTTGCTGAATGATGCCCGTACATTAACACTGCCAACGTCATAAGAATTAAAGAAGTTGCAGGCGTTCCTGCTGCACCACCATGATCCGCCACGGGCGTGGGCGATTGTGCTGCTCTCCGTTTGAGTTAATTTACCGGTGCAAAACTCAAATACATTGCCATACATATCGTACAGGCCCCAGGCGTTAGGTTTAAAACTTCCCACGGGGGCTGTATACATATACCCATCCGAGCTGTCTGCCATCAAATGATTCCTGCCATGCCACACATTGGCATACTCGCTTATCTTGCTGCCATCCTCTCCAAAAAAATAGTCGGTCCCCGATCCGGCGCGGCAGGCTATCTCCCATTCATCAAGCGCAGGCAACCGCACGCCTGCCCATTTACAATAAGCAATAATATCATGATAACTGATACAGGTAACTGGGTGGTCCATCTTATGCTCAATGCCACCGCGGCTTTTGCCGTTCGGGTAGCGCCAGTACGCGGTTGAATCGTTTATCCATTCAAATTCTTTCAGGCCCGGTTCAAATACAAGGGCATCATGTCTACGCTCGGCATCTGTTATATAGCCGGTGGCAGAAATAAAAGCGTCGAACTGTGTGTTGGTAGTTTCATACACCGCTATATAAAAACTATCCACGTTCACTTTGCGTAAGGGGTTAAGCAGGTAACCTTTTTTACCCACGTTGAACTGGCCTTTGGGTACCAAAACAAAACCGTCCTTAGCCTGTGCCCAAACAGTTGTGCAACAGGCAAGCAACAAGACAATTGGAAAGATTGTTTTATTTATGCAGCTCATTATAAAAATTGGTGGCGCGTTTTATGATCAGTTCTTCATTCGCAGTATTGAAATTAAGGTAAGCCTTGTAGCTGGACTCTTTGTCTGCATACAGTTTCTTATACGAAAGGGATACAAGAAACTCATCGTATTCATTGTCCTTCATCAACAGCATCAATACAGTGAGTATATCATGGTCCTTCTTCTCAGCGTTATACATATTTATAAGAAACGGGATCATCTCCTTTGCGTTAATATCAACCATCACCTGCTTAAAGTTCAGCCCAACCCGGTTATCCTTTGATATGATGGATCTCATCCATGCCATCACAGAATCCTTGTTTGCAAGGAAGAACTTCGACTGGTGCTCACTCCAGCTATACTCGCCAAAGGCATCGGGTAACTGGCCAAATATCTTCTTTTGCTCGTCCTGTACTGCCGGCATAGCGTCACAGTTCTGGCTGTACGATTCGGGATGGATCATGTTGTACGTGAATTTCTCCCGGAGTGAAAGCGAGAGATATGTTTTCTGATCAAGCGCTTCGGTACCGTCGTCGCCATTATCACCCTCGGTACGTTTTATTTTGGCTATCAATGCACTTACCTTGTCCAGGCCGTAAGGCGGCTCTGTTATCTCAAGCCTGTATGAATGGTATTCCTCGCTTTCTTCACTGGAAGGTTTATTGCTATCGTCATCCTGCGCCCGGGAATAATGGTAAGCAGTTAGAACAAGCAGGAGCAAACACAGTTTTTTCATATAGAACAGGGTTTATTGTAAAGATTTGACAACTTTTAGAAAGTTGTCAAATCTTCCTATCATCACTAACGATGACCTTATAAATTGAGCCCAAATTACCAATAATTCTTAAACTGAAAAGGCCAGAATGGCAAAGCCTTGCACGTACCATTTTTACCGTCCACCTAATTTCATAATATATTCCCCGCTCCTGGTTAGGTTTCGGTTTAAAGTTTAGTATATTTATTTTCTATTAACTAACGATAAATACTGCTATATGACTGAAGACCTCTCTCAAAACGAAGCTATTACAGCTGCTCAAAACACAGAAACAGCAGAAGCCTCTGCCAGTGGTTCGCAGCTTGGCCGCCGGAAATTTGTTAAGGATGTTGCCACAGCAGCTGCAGCCTTCACTATTGTTCCAAGGCATGTACTTGGTGGAAGGAACTTTGTTGCACCCAGCGACCAGGTAACACTGGCTTACATCGGCCTGGGCACACAGGGCATAAGGGAATTGTTGCCTATGCTCGCCAATACCCAAATACGCGTGGTTGCTGTTTGCGACCCCAACAAAAATGCGATCGGGTATAAAGACTGGTCGAAGGACGGTATGCGGAACGAGATACGCAAAGCCATCAAAGACCCGAACTGGAACTCAGGCGGGGATAACATGATACCCGGAGGCAGGGATAACGGTAAGTCGATAGTGGACAGTTTTTATGCCAACGTTCACCCCGAGCTGCAATATAAAGGCTGCACAGCCTATGCAGACGTCCGCGAGTTGCTGGATAAAGAAAAAGGCCTCGATGCCGTTAAGATAATGACCCCTGATCACCTGCATGGCATACTAAGCATGGCAGCAATGAAAAGGGGCAAGCATGTTATAGTTCACAAGCCTCTCTCAAACCGCCTGCTTGAAGGAAAGAAAGCGATTGCAATGGCCCGCGAAAGCAATGTGATCACCCACCTGGTACCGTGGGATTCAAACGGCGATATGGGTCCTGTAATGGCATACATAAACGCAGGCGCCATTGGCACTCTGAAAGAAGTACATAACTGGACCAACCGCCCTGTATGGCCTCAATACCCGACCATCCCAACCGATACGCCGCCCGTTCCGGATGGCCTTGACTGGAACCTTTGGCTTGGCCCCGAAGCCAACCGCCCTTATCATCCCGATTATACGAACATGGTATTCAGGGGGTGGTACGATTTCGGCGGCGGCTCCATGGCCGATATGGGCCATTACAGCCTGTGGACTGTTTTTAATGCCCTGCAGCTAACATCACCCACAATCATTGAACCGAACCTGAGCCATGTTTGTGCGATGCATGATCCTGTTCCATTCCAGATACATAACGACTTCTCATTCCCTATGGCCAGTTCGGTGCGCTTTAAGTATCCTGCGAATGGCTCAAGGTCTGCAGTTGACCTGTGCTGGTACGACGGCGGCATGAGGCCTGCCATACCTGAAGAACTGATCGAGGCCAATAAAGAACTGCCTACCGAAGGCATGATGTTCGTTGGCGACAAAGGCAAGATACTGGCGGGCTTTAATGTGCAGAACCCACAGCTTATCTCAGGCGATAAATCTGCCGCGCCAGTTGCTGCAACAGCAGACAAGCGCAGCCAGGTTGAACAAACATCAGCAGCCCTGCCAAAATTTGTTGATGCATGTAAAACAGGCAAGCAGTACCCTGGTAATTTCAGGGAGGCCGAATATATAACAGAGGCCATAAACCTGTATGCCCTGGCATTGCGTACCGGCAAGTTATTAAAGTATGATGCGGCCAATTTAAAGATCACCAACGTGCCGGATGCAAACAAATACCTTAGCCGTGAATACACCACAGGGTGGGACCCGGCAAGTATATGATCGATTACTGATGTTGAGATACCAGATCACTAAATCAGCAATTGCCGTAACATTCATTAGCTTAACTATATAAAACAATTCATCCATGCAAAAAATAAACAGGCGGTCATTCATAGGTAAAACTGCAATAGGCCTGGGTGGTGCCATGGCCCTGGTAAACATACCTTCATTGTTAAGGGCGAAAGCGCCGGAATTCATGAACATCCCAATAGGTTTCCAAACATTCCCCATCAGGGATATGCTTGGCAAAGACTTTTCAGGCACCCTGAAAACAATGGCGGGGTTTGGCTACAAGTTAACAGAAATGTGCAGCCCAACCGGGTATGCTCAAATAGGCTTTGGCTTTGCGGCCAAGATGAGCACTGCCGACCTGAAAAGTACCATTACCGATGCTGGCCTTAACTGTATAAGCTGCCATTTTGGTAAGGCGGAACTCACTCCGGATAAAATTGATGCCAGTATAGAATTTGCGCACGGGCTTGGCCTGCAGCAAATGATCTGTTCCACTTTTTGGCTGCCCAAAACGGCCACCCTGAATGATTATTATGCCGATGCTGACAAGCTTAATGTGGCCGCTGAAAAGATAAAGGCCGCTGGTATGCAAACGGGTTTTCATAACCATGAATTTGAGTTTAACATGCTGGAAGGTCAGTTGCTTTATGATGCCCTGATGAGCCGCTTTGACCCCAGCCTTGTTAAGATGCAGTTTCAGACAGAGGTGATAAACCTTGGCTATAAGGCCGCCACCTATTTTAACAAGTATCCCGGCAGGTTTATATCCTCGCACCTGTCTGACTGGACAACCGATAAAAAGGAGGTACCCGTTGGCCAGGGTGTAATTGACTGGAAAGAGTTTTTCGCGGCAGCCAAAACCGGCGGTGTAAAGAACTTTTTTGTAGAGATGAATTTTGATACGTTTAAAGACAGCGCCACCTACATTCATGGGTTGTAGATAAAAAGCTTTTGCTTAAGGGATGACATTTTTTAGAAAGATGTCATCCCTTGTTGTTTTTTATCCCCTCATGTTGCCAACAGCGCCGGTGTTTTCACCAGTGTTGAGCCCAGTCTAAACTTGCGGGTGATAACACCCGCAATGGCCGGAAAAAACTCCTGCCTCGTCAGGTCATCTCCGGCCAAACGCAGGGTAAACATAGGCCAAACAACGGCCCG
>Ga0207159_1105_pt1 | contig 20412 bp, 10 predicted proteins | sample Alteio_BWMinHeat_23_FD_153511 | JGI IMG/M metagenome (GOLD analysis project Ga0207159, IMG submission 153511) | Enriched cells from forest soil in Barre Woods Harvard Forest LTER site, Petersham, Massachusetts, United States -... | ecosystem: Environmental > Terrestrial > Soil > Temperate forest >... | reverse complement strand
GCACAGATACATGACGGCGAATGTGCCGATGAGAGAAAGCGGAACGGAGACCGCGGGGATGAAGGTGGCACGGCCATCGCGCAGGAACGCGAAGACGACGAGCACAACGAGGGCGATAGCGATCAACATGGAACGCTGGACGTCGAAGAAGGAAGCGCGGATGGTGGTGGTGCGGTCGAGGGAGATGGTGAGGTCAACGGTGGGCGGGATGGAGGCCTGGAGGAAAGGCAGGACGGCTTTGATGGCGTCGGCGGTTTCGATGATGTTGGCGCCGGGGGACTTGGTAATGATGAGGAGGATGGCGGGTTTGCCGTTGAAGAGGCCCGCGCCGTAGATGTTTTCCACGTCGTCGGTGACCGTGGCTATGTCGGAGAGGCGAACGGCGTTTCCGTTTACGTACCGGATGATGAGTGGCTTGTAGAGGTCCGCTGTCATCAACTGGTCGTTGTCGTTGATGGCCATGGTCAGGGTGGTGTTGTTGAGGGCGCCTTTGGGGACGTTGGTATTTACTTTGGCCAGCGCCTGGCGGACGGCCTCGAGGCCGATGCCGTAGTTGCTGAGCTGGCCGGGGTTGAGGTCGATGCGGACTCCGGGACGGGAGCTGCCGCCGATGTTGACTTGGCCGACGCCGGGGATCTGGGAGATCTTCTGCATCAGGATGGATTCGGCGTAGTCGTACATCTGGGGTTTGCCAACGACGTCGGAGGTCATGGCGATGATCATGACGGGGGCTTCGGCGGGATTGACCTTGCGGTAGGTCGGATTGCCGGGAAGGTTGGCGGGGAGCTGGCCGCGGGCGGCATTGATGGCGGCCTGCACGTCGCGGGCAGCGGCATCGATGTTTCGGCTGAGATCGAACTGCAGAGTGATGCTGGTTGAGCCGAGGGAACTGGAGGAAGTCATTTCGGTGACGCCGGCGATGCGGCCGAACTGACGTTCTAGTGGAGTGGCGACGGCGGATGCCATCGTTTCCGGGCTGGCGCCGGGAAGGCCTGCGCCAACGTTGATGGTGGGTAGCTCGATTTCGGGCAATGGCGCGACGGGCAGCAGCTTGTAGGCGACGCAGCCGGCGAGGAACACCGCGGCGGCGAGCAGCGAAGTTGCTACGGGGCGGCGAATGCAGATTTCGGAGATGTGCATGGTGACGGCTAGTCTGCCTAATCTGCCGTCGCCGGCTGAGGTTGCGTGCGTGCGCGGTATTCGCGGTGCGATGAGGAGAACCGCATGGCCAGGTTGTCGAAAAAGATGTAGACGACCGGCGTGGTGTAGAGGGTGAGCAATTGCGAGACGAGCAGGCCGCCGACGATGGTTACGCCGAGGGGACGACGGAGTTCAGCGCCGACGCCTCCTCCGAAGGCGAGAGGCAGGCCGGCGAGTAGCGCGGCCATGGTGGTCATCATGATGGGACGGAAGCGGAGGAGGCAGGCCTGATAGATGGCTTCGGTGGGCGGCTTGCCCTGGTCGCGCTCGGCTTCGAGGGCGAAGTCAATCATCATAATGGCGTTTTTCTTCACGATGCCGATGAGCAGGATGATGCCGATGAGCGCGATGATACTGAGGTCCATGTGGAAGAGGAGAAGCGCGAGGATGGCTCCCACACCGGCGGACGGCAGAGTGGAGAGGATAGTGAGGGGATGGATGTAGCTTTCGTAGAGGACGCCCAGCACGATGTAGACGACGATGAGCGCGGCGAGAATTAGCAGGGGCTCATTGGCGAGCGAGTTTTCGAAGGCGGACGCGGTGCCCTGGAAGCTGCCTTGAAGTGAGGGCGGCAGGTTAAGAGAGGCGATGGCGTTGTTGACGCTGTTGACTGCTTCGCCGATAGAGACGCCGGGCGCGAGATTGAAGGACAGCGTGACGGCGGGAAATTGGCCTTGATGGTTGACGGAGAGTGAGGTGCGGCGCTCTTCGTATTTAGTGAAGGCGCTGAGCGGGACCTGCGATGCGGTGGCGGTGGCGATGCTGCCGACGCCGGGAGCTACGCCGCCGGTTGAGCCGGAGGAGGTGGAGCTGGCGTTCGCGGCTACGCCCGTGCCTCCGCTGGCTTTGACGTAGATCTGGTCGAGGGCGCTGGGATTGCGCGCGAAGTCGGGCGTGACTTCGAGGACGACGTGGTACTGGTTGAGCTGCGTGAAGATGGTGGACACGAGGCGCTGGCCGAAGGCGTCGTAGAGAGTGTTGTCGATGTCGGACGGAGTGACGCCGAGGCGCGATGCGGTGTCGCGGTCGATGGTGAGCGAGGCTTCGAGGCCCTGACTCTGCTGGTCGGTGGCGACGTCGCGCAGTTCGGGAAGCTGCTGCAGCTTGGCGACGATCTGCGGTGCGTAGGTTTGAAGCTCAGTGACGTTCGCGTCTTCGAGTGAGTACTGGTACTGGGTACGGCTGACACGATCTTCAACGGTGAGGTCCTGCAGCGGCTGCAGGTAGAGAGTGATGCCCTGGACCTGAGCAACTTTGGGCTGCAACCGGCGGATGATGTCGGATGCGCCGGCACTGCGATCGGCAAGCGGTTTGAGATTTATCTGAATGCGCCCGCTGTTCATGGTGGTGTTGGTGCCGTCGATGCCGATGAAGGAGGAAAGGCTCTGCACGTCGGGATCCTGCAGGATTACATCTGCGAGTTGACGCTGGCGGGAAGCCATTGCGCTGAACGAGACGGTCTGGGGCGCTTCGGAGATGCCGAGGAGGACGCCTGTGTCCTGCACGGGGAAGAAGCCTTTGGGCACGATGACGTAAAGGATGAGCGTGAGGACGAGCGTGCCTGCGGTGACGAGCAGCGTGGCGGTTTGATGGCGAAGCACCCATTGCAGAGTCTGGCCATAGCGCGCGATGACGCGGTTAAAGAAGACTTCCGAGGCATGGTAGAAGCGGCTCTGCTCGCTCTCGGGCTTGTGGCGCAGGAGTTTTGCGCACATCATCGGCGTCAGCGTTAGAGAGACGAAGGCGGAGACGAGGATGGTGATGGCGAGCGTGACGGCGAATTCGCGGAACAGCTTGCCGACGATGTCTCCCATGAAGAGCAGCGGAATCAAAACGGCGATGAGGGAGACGGTGAGGGAGACGATGGTGAAGCCGATTTGCTGGGCGCCTTTGAGAGCGGCTTCGAGGGGCGGATCGCCGGCTTCGAGATAGCGCGCGATGTTCTCGATCATGACGATCGCGTCATCTACGACGAATCCGGTGGAGATGGTGAGCGCCATCAGCGTGAGGTTGTTGAGGCTGTAGCCGAGCAGGTACATGAATCCGAAAGTGCCGACGAGGGAGAGCGGGACGGCGACGGACGGAATGATGGTGGCGGCGATGCTGCGCAGGAAGAGGAAGATGACCATCACGACGAGCGCGATGGTGAGCATCAGTTCATATTGAACGTCCTTGACGGATGCGCGGATGGTGGTGGTGCGGTCGGTGAGGATTTGGAGCTTGACTGAAGCGGGGAGCGAGGCCTGCAGGGTAGGCAGCAGTTTTTGAATGCGATCGACTACGCCGATGATGTTGGCGCCGGGCTGGCGCTGGATGTTGAGGATGACCGCGGGCTGGGTGTTCATCCATGCGGCTTGCTGGACGTTTTCAGCGCCGTCGATGACGTTGGCGATGTCAGAGAGGCGGACCGGCGAGCCGTTGCGGTAGGCGATGACGACGGGCGCGTATTGTGCGCTGGAGGTGAGTTGATCGTTGGCGCCGATGGTGTAGGCCTGGCGGGCGCCGTTGAGACTTCCTTTTGCCTGGTCAACGTTGGCAGCGTTGAGCGCGTTGCGTACATCTTCGAGGCTGAGGCCGTAGGAGGCGAGCGCGCTCGGGTTGGCCTGAATGCGAACGGCCGGCTTCTGCCCTCCGGCGATGGAGACGAGACCTACTCCGGTGACCTGAGATATTTTCTGCGCGAGGGTGGTGTCGGCGAGGTCTTCGACTTTAAATAGGGGGAGCGTGTCGGAGGTGAGCGCGAGGGTGAGAATGGGCGCGTCGGCGGGGTTGACCTTGCTGTAGATGGGCGGGTTGGGCAGGTCGGGCGGCGGGTAGCTGCCGGAGGCGTTGATGGCGGCCTGGACTTCCTGTTCGGCGACGTCGATGTTGTCGTTGATGTCGAATTGCAATGTGATGACGGAGCCGCCGGCGGAGCTGGTGGACGTCATCTGGGAGAGACCGGGCATTTCGCCGAACTGGCGTTCGAGCGGGGAGGTGACCGCGGAGGCCATCACGTCAGGGCTGGCGCCGGGGTAGAAGGTGGTGATCTGGATGGTGGGGTAGTCGACTTCAGGCAGCGCGGAGACGGGGAGTTGGCGGTAGGCAAACAGGCCAGCTAACAGAATCGCGACCATCAGGAGTGAGGTCGCGACCGGGCGGAGGATAAATATTCTTGACGGGCTCACTGCGGTGTTCCTGCGGGTTTGCCGTGGCCACCGTGCTGGTGAGGATTGGGCGAGGGCGTGGTTCCGGGTGTGACGCCTGGGGCGTTATTTGGGGTGGCGTTCTGGTTGTCCGGGCCCGGCTGGCTTGGCGCGGGGGCCATTTGATTGAGCGGACCGTTGCCGCGGCGGTTTGGCTGCGTGGCGTGGGCCTCGACCTTGGCTCCATCTTTGAGGCGCTCGGCGCCATCAACGACGACCTGATCACCCGCCTTGAGACCGCTGCCGACGATGAGATTGGCGCCCTCGGTGAGATCGATGCGGACGGGTTGGACCTTGGCGGTGTTATCCGGCTGGACTACGAACATGAAGTCGCCGTTGCTACCGTGTTGGAGCGCGGCGGCGGGGGGCGACGAGGGCGTTGGGCCGGTTTTCGAGGACGAGCTGAATGTTGACGAACTGATTGGGAAAGAGAGATTCGTCGTCGTTGGGAAAGACGGCCTTTAGTTTGGCAGTGCCGGTGGTGACGTCGATCTGGTTATCCACGGTCAGAAGCTTGCCGGTGGCGATTTTTTTCGTGTTGCTGCTGTCGAGTGCATCGACGGCGAGGCCGCCGGGCTGACGCATGAGTGCGAGGACGCGCGGGAGTTGCTGTTCGGGGAGCGTGAAGAGCACGGAGATGGGTTTTAGCTGGGTGACGACGAGCATGCCATTTGGATCAGCGGCGTGGACTATGTTGCCGGGATCCACCTGACGGAGGCCTATGCGGCCGCTGATGGGAGAGGTGATGCGAGTGTATGCGAGCTGGACCTTATCGGCCTCGATGGCGCCCTGGTCGCTTTCGACCGTGCCCTGGAAATTTCCCGCGTTTGCGGTTTGCGCGTCCATCTGCTCGCGAGAGAAGACGCCCTGGTCAAAGAGCGCTTTGTAGCGGCCGGCTTCGGCCTGGGCATTGACGAGCTGGGCTTTGTCTTTGGCAAGCGCTCCCTGGTCTTTGTCGAGTTGTGCCTGGAATGGGCGTGGGTCGATGACGGCGAGGAGCTGTCCCTGCTTTACTTCGTCGCCTTCGCGGACGTTCACGGACATGAGTTGGCCGTCGACGCGGCTTTTTACGGTGACGGTGTTGTAGGCAGTGACGGTGCCGAGGCCAGTGAGGTAGATGGGGACGCTGCGCTGCTGGACCGGCGTTGTTTGTACGGGGATGGGACGGTTGCCGGCGCGAGCGGCTTGCGCCTGGGCAGCCTGCTGTTTTTTGGCGGCGTTGTTCTTGTAGAGGAGCCAGCCGAGGAGGAGCAGAACGATAACGATCGCGGTGTAAAGGGCACTTTTCCAGCCGCTTTTACGGGCGGGTTGCGGCGGCGGTTCGAGTCGGGTGGAACTGGACGGCGGAAGGGTCGTCTGTGTTTCTACGGTTGCCATGCTTTGCTTTCATAAGGGGCCGGGTGATGAATGTCGGCTGTCGTGCACAAATCGAAGAGACGGAAACGGTTACGGCTTCATGGAGAGACGTCGATTTCGGCAAAAAGGTTTCTAACGGGTTGATTGAATTGACTGGTAGGAAGTTGGCGCGGCGCGTTGGGAACCTGCAACTGTCCGGAATCGGACACAACGTTCGGCATCCGGACAAACATGAGGGTTTCTGAGGTGTGGAACAGTGGTTAACCTCTTTTTTATCTTAGCATTCTGAGGCCAGAACGATTGGCGGACGAAGTGCGTATTCTTTTGACGTGGATATTGCTCGTCCGGACATCAAACGCAAACGTCAACGCCGCCTCGCTGTGTTCGTGGTGGTTGGTCTAGTCGCCGTCGGAATCGCGACGGCTGCAGTTCTTCGGCTCAAGCCGGCAGCTCCCTCGGTCGAGCGTTCAGCGATCTGGACAGATACAGTGAAGCGCGGTCCCCTGGTTCGTCAGGTTCGTGGGCTGGGTACGCTGGTGCCGCGCGAAGACAAATTGCGGCTGATTCCAGCGGAAACGGAAGCGACGGTGGTGCGGATTCGGGTGCTGCCCGGAACGAAGGTCGATCCGGACACGGTGCTGGTTGACCTGACGAACCCGCAGGTGCAGCAGGAGGCGCAGGATGCCCAGTTGGCGCTGAAGGCGGCCGAAGCCAACTATCACAACCAGCAGGTGCAGTTGCAAAGCACCTTGATGACGCAGAAGGCGGGCGCGGCGACGGTGGGGTCCGACTATTCGCAAGCGCAGAAGCAGGCGGATACGGACAAGGCGCTGAACGATCTCGGTGTTATCAGCGGGCTGACGTATTCGGCTTCGAAGAGCAAGGCGGATGAGTTGAAGACCCGCAATGGCATTGAGGGCGAGCGGCTGACGATGAACGAAAAAGTGATTTCGTCGCAGCTTGCTGTGGAGCAGACGAAGATCGATCAGGCGCGCGCGATTCTTGCGCTGAAAGAACGCCAGTTGAGTGCGTTGACGGTGCGCGCGGGGATTTCTGGCGTGCTGGTGGATTTGCCGTTGCAGGTTGGGCAGAATGTGGCGGCGGGTACGACGCTGGCGAAGGTGGTACAGCCGGACCAGCTGAAGGCAGAGCTGAAGATTCCAGAGACGCAGGCGCGCGACATTCAAATTGGACAACCGGCGTCGATTGATACGCACAACGGCGTGATTGACGGCGGCGTGACGAGAATTGATCCGGCGGTGCAGAACGGAACGGTGACGGTTGACGTACAGATTAACGGCGCTCTGCCTCAGGGCGCGCGGCCGGACTTGAGCGTGGACGGAACGATCGATCTGGAGCGGATGACGAATGTGCTGTTTGTCGGCCGCCCGGCTTTTGGGAATGAGAACTCAACGATTTCGCTGTTCCGGGTTGATCCGGATGGGAAGGGAGCGGCTCGTGTGCCGGTGAAGGTTGGCCGGGCTTCGGTGAACGCGATCCAGGTGATCGAAGGACTGAATCCGGGGGACACGGTCATTCTGAGCGATATGTCGCGCTGGGACAATGTGGATCGCGTGAAGCTGGATTAGCGGAACACGAAGCGGAATTTCTACGGTTAGGCAGCAGCAGTTTGCTACGAGTTTTTTAACAATTTCCACCAATGAAAGGGAAGCAACCATGGCGCAGACGCCGAGAGAAAACCTGATAGAGATCGAAGGCCTGACCAAGGTCTTCTACACCGACGAGATCGAAACCCATGCGCTCTCGGGCATTCACCTGAGCATTGCTCGCGGCGAGTATGTCGCGATGTCGGGCCCCTCGGGCTGCGGTAAGTCGACACTGCTGTCGATCATCGGGCTGCTGGATACGCCGACCGGCGGCAAGTACCAGCTCAACGGCAAGCCGGTGGAGAACCTGAATTTTGCTGAGCGCTCGCGCATTCGCAATCAGGAGATCGGCTTCATCTTCCAGAGTTTTAATTTGATTGGCGATCTGACGGTGTATGAGAACGTCGAGCTGCCGCTGACGTACCGGCCGGGCATGACTGCGCCGGAGCGCAAGCGGCGGGTGCAGGAGTCGCTGGAGCGCGTGGCGATGGCGCACCGCATGAAGCACTATCCTTCGCAGCTCTCAGGCGGTCAGCAGCAGCGTGTCGCTGTGGCGCGTGCGCTTGCCGGTTCGCCATCAATTCTACTGGCGGATGAGCCTACGGGAAACCTGGACTCGCGCAACGGCGAGGCGGTTATGGAGCTGCTTGAGGCGCTGCATTCGGACGGCGCGACCATCTGCATGGTGACGCACGACCCAAGATTCGCGAAACATGCGGAGCGGGAAGTGCATTTGTTCGACGGCAAGGTGGTCAGCGAAGAGGAACTGCGCAAGCAGATGGCCGAGATCCGGCTGTAAGCCGTTTTATGTAACCGCAACAGTTACATATCGAAAAAGGGCAAAGGGCGAGATGCAAAATCTGGTTCAGGACATTCGCTACGCACTACGCCAGTTGCGCAAATCGCCCGGCTTTGCGGTGACGGCGGTGATGACGCTGGCATTGGGGCTTGGCGCCACCACAGCGATGATTGCCGTGGTGAATTCGGTTCTGGTTCGCCCGCTTGGCTTCAAAGATGCCCACCAGTTGGTATTGGTGGGGGTGTCGGACAAGCAGCAGCCGGGAGAAAACGTGTCCTGGCCGAATTTTCAGATGTTGCAGCGGGAGCTGCCGGCATTTTCAGACCTGGTCGCCTATTCGGAGTTGCCGACGGCGGCTGCGAGTGCGGATGGGAATACGGTTGTCCTGAACATGGAGACGACCGCAAATTTCTTTCAGACGCTGCAAGTCAAGCCAGCGCTGGGGCGCACTTTTCTTGCTTCCGATGAAGGGACGCAGAAAGCGGTGTTGGGCGACGGATTCTGGCGCAACAACATGCATGCGGACCCTAACGTGGTGGGTAAGAGCGTGAGGATGCTGGACCGGTCTTACACGGTGGTGGGGGTGATGCCGGCGTCTTTTCAGTTTCCCATCGAAGCCGGCGGCGACACGGTGTGGACCACGCTGCAACTGGACGAACATGCGAAGACGACGCGCGGATTTGCTTTTATTCAAGTGCTGGGACGGTTGAAGCCGGGTATTTCGCCTGCCGCCGCAAGGGCGCAGGGCGAGGCTCTGGTGCGGCGTTCGCATGAGCTGAGCGGAGATAACGGCGCGGTACACTTCTGGGTTTTTCCGTATCTCGACACGGTTGTCGGGGGACAGCGGCCGGCGTTGTTTGCGCTGCTTGCAGGATGCTTTGTTCTTCTGCTCATTGCCTGCGTGAATATTGCCAATCTGCAGATCGCGCGAGCGAATGGCCGTGAGGGTGAGATGTCGTTGCGCTCGGCGCTGGGGGCGAGCCGAGCCCGCATTCTGCAGCAATTGTTGGCTGAGAGCGTGCTGATTTCCCTGGTGGGAGGAGTGATTGGGCTGCTGCTGGCGACGGGCGCGTTGCATTACATTCGCGTGCTCTATAAGGACTATCCGCGATTTGGAGAGATTTCGCTGGATGGGGTGACGTTTGCAGTCTGCTTCCTGATCACGATTGCGTGCGGAATTGTTGCCGGAATCGCGCCGGCTATCCGGCTGATGCGGACGAGTCCTTCGGCGTCGTTGCAACAGTCGGGCGCGGCCTCACATTCGGTGACAGGGCGCAACCGGCTGTCGGCCACGCTGGTTGCCTCTGAGGTCGCTCTGACGTTTGTGCTGCTGGTGGCCGGGGGCCTCTTCCTGCGTACTCTGCGTTCGCTGGAGCATTTGCCGATCGGGTTCGATCCACAGAATGTCTCTACGTTTCTGTTGTGGCCGCAAAACGGGAACCTGCCGGTCGCTACGCAAGCGCAGACGTATGAGCAGGTTCTGGATCGGCTGGAGCATAGTCCCGGGATCGGGGCGGCCGGGATCGTTACTTCGCTGCCCATTTCAAATTTCGGTATGCATATTGGCGGCAGCTTCAAGATGGCGGGCCGGCCGGTTAGTCACGAAGACCGGGTGGAGTTTGCAGCGGTCAGCCCGGATTACTTCGCCACAATGGGCGTTCCGTTGAAGGCGGGGCGTGGACTGGCGCGCGAAGACACGATTGGCACGCAGCCGGTTGTGGTGGTCAACGAAGCTTTCGGACAAAAGTATTTCCGCGGGAAGAACGTCCTGGGGCAGCAGTTTCTTGCCGATCCTGATTCCGGCCTGCCGACGCTGACTATCGTGGGCGTGGTTGGGAACACGGTAGAGGGTGAAGTGAGTCAGCCGGCCGGGCCGTTTGCCTTTATTTCTTACCAGCAACTGCCTCCGTCAGGGCCGCTCAGTCATTACATGATCGGCATCGCCGGCCAGTTCGCGGTGCGGTCGACGTTGCCCAGCGCCGCGCTGGAACACACGGTCCGAGATGTGGTGAAGCAGGAGGCGCCGACCTATGCGCTGGATCATCTGGTGCAGTTGCAGGCGGCGGTGAATGACTCGCTGCAGACGCGGATCCTGGCGCTGCGGTTGGCGATGGCATTCGGCGTGGTTGCGCTGATTCTGGCGGCGGTGGGTGTACAGGGCGTGCTGGCTTATCTGGTGAGCCAGCGGATTCGTGAGATTGGGATCCGCATTGCGCTGGGCGCGACGCGGCAACAGGTGTTGAGGCGGTTTCTGCGGCAAGGCCTTGTCATGGCGCTGTATGGGCTGGCCGCTGGATGGGTAGTTGCGTTGATCGCTGCACGCTGGCTGACGAGCTTTTTGTATGGAGTGCCGGCGCATGACTTCATCACTTTTTTCATGGTTGGTTTGACTGTTTTGGGCGTGGCGATGCTGGCGACGTTATTGCCCGCGCGCCGTGCCGCGGCGACAGATCCAATGCAAGCGCTGAGAAGCGAGTAGGAGAGACATGCATTCATTCATCCAGAATCTTCGTCACGTGCTGCGGCAGTTGCGTACCTCGCCGGGGTTCGCGATCACGGCGATACTTACGCTTGCGTTAGGCATTGGCGCGAACACCGCGATCTTCAGCGTGATGAATGCGGTGCTGTTGAATCCGAGCGGCATTCCGCACGCCTCGGGCGTAGTGGCGCTGCGCGCACGCTACTTGTCGGCGAATAATGCTGACCTGGGAAACATTGATATCTCGGCGCCGGATTTCGCCGATGCGCAGAAGGGAACGGACACGTTTTCATCTGCGGCGGTGATGACTACGCGCAACTACAACCTGAGTGGCGACGTTCGTGAGCCGGAGCGGGTACAGGCGGCGCAGGTTTCTTCGCGATATTTCGATGTGTTTCAGACGAAGCCGGCGCTGGGCCGCGTGTTCACGGCTGAAGAAGATATACCGGGAGCGGAACACGAGGTGGTGTTGTCGGACCGCGCGTGGAGGAAGCGGTTTGGAGCGGACCCTGGAATTCTGGGACGCAGCGTTACGCTCGATCAGCAGGCTTACAGAATTATCGGAGTGATGGGGCCGGAGTTTGGTTGGCCGAATACGGCCGAGTTGTGGACGCCGATCGCCATCAAGCCTGCAAACTACAGCGATCCGTCGAACCGGATGAATGAGTATTTGACCGGCGTGGCGCGGTTGCAGCCAGGAAAAACGCTGGCTTCAGCGAATGCATATCTGAATGAGAAGACGGAGGAGGTAAAGCACACGCCAGGGCGCCTCGCCGCGTATGCGAACCAATCCGGCTGGGGAATGTTCGCCATACCACTGGTTGATCTAATCAGTGGCGATATGGAAGCGCCGCTGCGGATGATGTTGTTCGCCGTTCTGCTGGTATTGCTGATTGCGTGCGCGAACATCGCGGGTCTTCAATTGGCGCGCGCTTCGGCGCGGGAGAAAGAAACGTCAGTTCGCATTGCCCTTGGCGCGAGCCGGAGCAAGTTGATTCGCGCGGCGTTGCTGGAAAGCTTTGTGTTGACAGTGCTGGGCACGATTGCAGGACTGGTGCTGGCCGCCGTGGCGGCGCCGGCGCTGTTGCACCTGGCGCCGGAAGCGCTGTCAAAGAATGTAACGCTGGAGTTTTCGACGCCGGTATTGATGTGGGTGGCCGGCATCGCGCTTGTCTGCACGGTGTTGTGCGGACTGGGGCCGGCGTTGGCGCAGACGCGAATGCGTAACCTGGCCGCGCTGCGCGAGTCGGGAAGGTCTGCGACCCATGGTGGAGCGAGCCAGCGTATGCGGTCGGCGATGGTGGTGGGTGAAGTTGGCATCGCCATGCTGTTGCTGTTCGTGGCAAGTCTGGTGATTCACAATCTGCGGCAACTGTCGCATGTGAATACCGGTTTCGATCCAGAGGGGGTCATTAGCGCGTCGATTAATCTGCCTCACCAGGCCTACTCGACACCGGAGAAGCAGGATGCGTTTTATAGCGCGGTCGGCGGCAACCTTGCGAACCTTCCGGACGCGCGAGGCGCTGCGATCGCGGACATGGTTCCTTTCTCCGGCGACAGCGGCTCTGCGTCCTTTGATATTCGGGGACAGGCGCCGGGTCCTAACAATCCGGAGCCGCACGGAAATGTTCGGGTGGTATCTGCGAACTATTTCAGTGTCCTGCGGATTCCTGTGCTGACGGGACGCGAGTTCAGCACTTCGGACCGGATCAACACGCAGAAGGTGGCGATTGTCGATGAAACGCTGGCGAAGCGCTACTGGCCGGGGGAAAGCGCTGTCGGAAAGCAAATCGGATTCAGCGACAGCAGCGGCGTGGTGAAAGATGCGAATTGGATGACGATCGTTGGGGAAGTGACGCATGCCCGATCGGCGTCTCTGGAAGCGGACACTAAGGAGGGCTTCTACTATCTTCCGCTTTCGCAGACCCCGCAGATGTACAACGGCTCGATTTTGGTTCGCGCGGCGCGCGGGGATGGGCGCGATCTCGTGAGCCGGGTTGCGACCGCCGTGCGTTCGGTTGATCCCAGCGTGCCTCTCTATGACGTGAAGACGATGCAGGAGCGCGTTGATTCGTCGCTCTTTGGACGGCGTTTCCTGATGTTGTTGCTTTCGATCTTTGCTGGTATCGCGTTGTTGCTGGCGGCGCTGGGCCTCTACGGGATCGTCCAGTATGGAGTGCGCCTGCGGAACCGGGAAATCGGAATACGGCTCGCTCTCGGGGCACAGCGGTACAACGTTGTGGAGTTAATTGTTCTCCAGGGGATGAAGCTCGCTGCCTTCGGCGTCGTGCTGGGCGCGGTACTGATCGGCGCGTTGGCCCGAGTGATTGCGGGGCTGGTCTATCAGCTTCCGGTGCTGAATGTCGTGAGCATTCTTTCGACTGCGGGACTCCTGCTCGCCACCGTTCTACTGGCGAGCTATCTGCCAGCGCGTGTTGCGTCGCGGCTGGACCCGGTGAAGACGCTGAGCGAGGAGTAGCGAGGACCGGTGAATATGCTGATGCAGGATTTTCGTTACGCACTACGCCAGCTTGGCAAGGCGCCGGGTTTTACGGCGACGGTGGTGGCGGTCCTGGCCCTGGGCATTGGCGTGAACGCGGCGATGTTCACCGTGGTTAATTCAGTGCTGCTGCAGCCGCTGCGCTATCGCGACGCGGAGCGGATTGTGCAGTTCAACACGGTACAGGATCAGCGTCCAGCGTTTCCCCGTGTGACGGGCGGCGACTATCTGGACGTGCGTGCACAGTCCTCAAGTTTTGAAAAAATCGCCTATTACGACGGCGGCGAAATGGGCGTCCAGTTGGGCGACCATGCGGTTTTTACGACTATTCAGCAGGTTAGTGTGGACTTTCCGCAGGTTTTTGGTGTGGTGCCTGTGGCAGGAAGGGTTTTTGACGAGGGGTCTGTGGCGCGCACGGCACTGGTTACGGTGCCGTTTGCGCGAGAAAACTACGGTGGGCCGCGGCAAGCGGTCGGGCGCACGTTCAATGTGGAAGGGAAGCCCTACGAGATTGTCGGGGTGCTGGCTACCGCGGCTGCTTATCCGGCAAAGGCGTCGGTCTGGCTCGGCATGATTCCGAATCCGGAAAGCCTGGAACGGACTGCATATAACTATCACGCGGTTGGCAAGCTGAAGCCGGGAGTTTCACTTGAGTCGGCGCAGGCGGAACTGGCGGCGATTTCCGGGCGCATGGCTGTCGCGAATCCAGCGAGCAATCAAAACAAAACGATAGTTGTGAAACCACTACGGGACCAGATTGTGGGCCGTGTCCGCCCTGTCTTGCTGTTGCTGCTGGCGTCGGTGGGCGTGGTTCTGCTGATCGTGTGCGTGAATGTTGCATTGCTGCAGCTTGCACGCGCGACGCAACAGGCGAGACAGACTGCGGTGCGAACGGCACTTGGTGCGACCCGATTTCGCATCGTTCGTCAGGTTGCGGCGCAGGCTATGGTGCTGGCGGTCGCGGGCTGTGCCGCCGGAGTTGTACTTGCGGTGCCCGCCGTAAAACTGCTGGTACGGTTTGCGCCTCAGGATTTACCGCGGGCGACGGATATTCATCTAGATTTTCTGGTGGTCGGCGTTTCTTTCGCGGCAAGCTTACTGACAATTCTGCTCGCGAGTATCGCGCCGGCGTGGCAAGCGTCCCGGGTTGATCCGGCGGAGGCGCTGAAGCAGGACACGGCACGGGGTCTCGCCAGCCGGCACTCAACTTCAGTGCGCAACGCGCTGGTGATCGCTGAGATCGCACTTACTTTCACTTTGACGGTGGGCGCTGCATTGCTGGTCCATATGTTGGTGCGTCTGTCGACGGTTGATCTCGGATACGCGACTTCCAATGTGCTTGTGGTGTATGCCCATGCGCCTGCTGCGACCGAGGCCGATGCGGTTGCGAAGACGCACACGCTGGAGAACGCTGTGGCGCAGATTAGGGCCATCCCCGGAGTGGAGCGAGCTGCGCAAGTGATGGGGCTGCCGACCGGGCAGTACGGTTCGAACGGCGGATACATGGTGGTTGGCAAGGGGGATCCGCACGATTGGACTCACATGCCTGAAGCGGATTTTGGGCTGAGCGGACCGGGATATTTCAAGACGCTCGACATTCCGCTTGTACGCGGCCGCGATTTCGACGCGCACGATCAATTTACGAGCCCGTTCGTGGCTATCATCAGCCAGTCTCTGGCTCAGCAGAGCTTCAAAGGCGAAGACCCTATCGGCAAGCGGATTTTGTGTGGTCTCGATTCGCCGAATCCAATGACGATCGTTGGGGTGGTTGGTGACGTGCGGCAGGACTCTCCTGCCGAGTTGCCCGGTGCGGCTCTCTACATGCCGCTGACGCAGCATCCCTGGCACGCGAACGAGGTCGAGATTGTTGCGCGGACGCATGTGCCGCCCGCATCTCTCATCGATCAGGTACGCGGCAAGATGCAGAGCCTTGATCCGTCGATAGCGACCAAATTCACAACGCTGGATGAGAGCGTCGGGGAGTCGATTGCCACGCAGCGCTTCCGCAGTGGGCTGCTGCTGGGATTTGCATTGCTGGCGCTGGTACTGGCGGCGCTTGGTGTATATGGCGTGATGGCTTACGCCGTTGCGCAACGCCGCGTGGATATCGGGATTCGCATTGCGCTTGGCGCGGAACGCCAACGGATCGTCCAGATGATTTTGCGTGGAGCCTTGCGCCTGGCTCTGGTTGGCGTTGTAACCGGATTGGTCCTAAGTGGGCTGCTGGTGCGCACGATGCAGAGCCTGCTGGCCGGCGTGGCGACTTCTGACGTCCTGAGCTACGCCGTTGCGACCGTCGTTTTGCTTGTTGTCGCAGCTTTGGCTGCCTACATTCCCGCACGCCGGGCCGCGGCGATCGATCCCATTCAAGCCCTGAGGAGCGAATAAGGAGAGCCTATGAGCATCGCGCAGAATCTCCGCTTTGCATTTCGTCAGTTGCGCAAGTCGCCCGGGTTCACCATTACCGCGATATTGACCCTGGCGCTGGGGATTGGGGCCAACACTGCGATTTTCAGCGTGATGAATGCAGTGCTGCTGCGCTCGTTACCGGTGCCTGATCCGCAGCAACTGTTCTATGCCAACGTTCCACAGTTGCCCGAGAACACGAGGCAGACTGGGAACTGGGACAGTTCGTTTTCGATGCCGGTGTATGAGCAGCTTCGCAATCAGAAAACGGTGTTTCGCGACTTGATGGCCTATGTGCCGCTGGCGACGGATAAAACGCCCATTCGCATCGGAGATGCTCCGGAAGAAGCGCATGGAGACATGGTCAGCGGGAATTTTTTCTCGGGGCTGGAAGTTTCGCTAGCCCGCGGGCGCGGCTTTACGCTCGATGAAGAAAAGCTGCATGCGCAGGTTGCGGTGATCAGCTACGGCTTCTGGACGCGTCGTTTCTCTCGCGATCCAAGCGCGATTGGACAGACGCTGTTCGTCAAAGGCGTTCCGTTCACAATTGTGGGAGTGGCGCCACAATCTTTTGCCGGCGTCGAGGCGGGCGTGACGACCGACTTCTGGATTCCGCTGCAGAACCGGATGGAAATCACTCCGTGGGGACAACCTGGCCAGACGCCGTACAACACCAATGGCTGGTGGTTTTTGATGATGATTGCGCGGTTGCAACCGGGCTTGTCGCATCAGCAGGCGCTAGCGCAGGTGGACCCGATTTTCCAGCAAGCGGCCCGCGTAGGGCTGGGTGCACCGGGCGCAAAAGAGAAGCGGCCGATGCTGACGTTTGCTCAAGCCAAAGGAATCGAGGGCGCTAAGGAGGATTATCAGCAGCCGCTATATGTGCTGATGGCGATGGTTGGGCTAGTGCTGCTGATTGCGTGCAGTAATGTTGCGATGCTGATGGTGGCGCGCAATACGCAGCGGGTGCGTGAGTTCAGTTTGCGCATGGCGCTGGGAGCCCGTGCGCGGCAGATCTTCCGGCAGTTGCTGACTGAGTCTCTGTTACTGGTCGGAGCGGGAGTGGGGCTGGGATGGGTCTTCGCAATCTCGGCGACGCGCGCACTGGCGGCGTGGTCTGACCTGGATGTGAGCCTGGCGCCGGACCGGACAGTGTTGTTCTTCACGCTTGCAATTTCATTTGTGGCGGCGCTGGTGTTTGGCCTTGCACCATTGCGTAATGCGACGCGTGTTCCCGCGGGCCTGGTACTGAAGACCGGGAATGCGACGGCGAACCAGGACAAGGAGCGGGTGAGCGGGGGCCGTGTGATTATTTGCGCGCAGTTGGCGATGTGCCTGGTGCTTCTGGTTGCGGCCGGACTGTTGCTGCGCACGCTTAAGAATGTGAGTGCGCAAGACCTGGGGATGCGGACGCCGGGGCTACTGGTGTTTGGGATTGACCCGCTTTCGCACAGCAAGACTCCTGCGGAAGGCGCACAGTTTTTTGAAGATTTGCTCGCGCGGTTGAGGCGCACGCCGGGGGTGGAGTCCGCGACGCTGATGGGCAACCGCTTTGGCGGAGGCTGGAGTAACAACACGGGCGCAATCGTGGATGGGCAGGAACCGAAGCACACGGAGGGGCAATTCAGCCCGATGAGGTGGAACCCGCTCGCTGGAGATGCTTTTCACACGATGGGAACACCACTGCTGCTGGGTCGCGACTTTACGGACGCGGACACGGCGAGTGCGCCAAAAGTGGCGATCATCAATGAAACGTTTGCGAAACGATATCTGCCGGACACAAATGCTTTGGGGCACCACGTAGCGCTCGAAAAGGGACCGAAGGCCGCTCAGTACGCCATTGTGGGGGTGGTGCGCGATTTCAAATACACGAGTTCTCGAGAAAAGCCGCGTCCGATGAGCTTCATACCTTATCGCCAGCTTGAGGACATAAGTCCGATGCAGGTGCTGGTGCGCACACAGGGCGATCCGATGGCGCTGCTGCCAACGATTGCGCATGTCGTGTCAGAAATTGATTCCAACATTCCGCTGCAGAAGCCGATGACGTTGGCGGCGCAATATGACCAGTCCGCCGGGCAGGTGCGCCTTTTTGCGCGACTGGCTGCGGCTTTCGGCGCGCTGGCTGCGTTTCTCGTGGCCGTGGGTCTTTACGGCACGCTGTCGTACCGCGTGGGCCGCCGCGCCATGGAGATCGGTGTCCGCATGGCGCTAGGTGCACAGCGCGAGCAGATTCTGTGGATGGTATTGCGGGAGAGTCTGATCCTGACTGCGGCTGGAATTGTGGTCGGATTTCCAATCGCTCTGGTGCTGGGGCATTGGTTGCAGTCGACGTTGTATGGTCTGGGCGCCCACGATCCGCTGACATTAGTCGGCGCGGCGTTTGGCGTGCTTTCGATCGCGCTTCTGGCGACATTCGTTCCCGCGCGTACCGCGGCATCGGTAAATCCGATGCAGGCTCTGAGAAGTGAATGAGAGGAATTGTTTTGAATCTGACAGCGCTATTTGAAATTGGAGAGGTGGCATGAACACCCTGATACAAGATATCCGCTATGCGGGTCGTCAACTGCGCAAATCGCCTGGCTTCACGCTGACGGCGGTGCTGACGCTGGCGCTTGGCATCGGGGCAACGACGGCGATCTTCACGCTTGTGCACGCGGTGATGATGCGCTCCCTCCCAGTTGCAAAGCCGGGGGAACTCTACAAGATCGGCAAGGAAGATGAATGCTGCGTTGACGGCGGGCTGCAGGGCGACTGGCGGATTTTCAACTATGACCTGTACAAACAGTTTCGCGATAACACTTCGGGCTTTTCCAGTCTTGCCGCGTCGCAGGCGGGCACGACGTTCTATAGCATGCGCCGCGCTGGAAGTGCGGGCGCTGCAGATGCTACGCGCGCGCGATTTGTGTCAGGGAATTATTTCTCGACTTACGGAGTCGACGCGTATCGCGGCCGCACGATTACTCCAGCGGACGACACCAAAGGCGCCGCGCCGGTTGCGGTGATCAGCTATCGACTGTGGCAACGCCGCTTCGGGCTTGATCCGTCGGTGGTCGGGGCCAGCTTTCTGATGAACGGCCAGGCCATAACTGTCGTGGGCGTGACTGGGCCGGAGTTTTACGGTGAGACGTTGCAGTCTGATCCGCCGGAAGTGTGGCTTCCTCTCAACATCCAGGCAATTTTTGACCCGAACCCGCTCTTGAACGAGCCGAAGGCGAACTGGCTTCAGGTCATTGGGCGAGTTAAGCCGGGGGTGAATGCGAAGACGATAGAGCCACAGCTCGTGCTCGAGTTGAAGCAATTCCTTCACAGCCAATCGGGCAAGATGAGGCCGGAAGAACTTCCTGAAATTGATCGTCAGAGAACGGAGCTCGTCCCCGGGGGCGCGGGAGTGAACTACGTTCGCGATGAGTACGACAAAGGGTTGAAGCTGCTGATGACGGTCGCGGGGTTTGTGCTGCTGATCGCGTGCGCAAACCTTGCCAACCTGATGTTGGTTCGCGGAATGGCCCGTCGTCAGCAGATCAGTATTCGCATGGCGCTCGGTGCTGCGCGGTCACGCATCGTCCGTCAAACGCTGACTGAGAGCGTGATGTTAGCCGTGATTGGCGGGGCTGCGGGCATTGCCGTTGCGTTTGCCGCGTCGCGCGGCATTTTAGCGCTCGCGTTCCGTGGTTCGACGGATTACGTGCCCATCAACGCTACGCCTTCTTGGCCCGTGCTCGCCTTCGCATTTGGGACTTCGCTTGTTGTCGGCATTCTCTTTGGACTGGGGCCTGCGTTGCTGACCTCGGCATCGAATCCCGCTGAAGCGCTGCGCGGCGCAAACCGCTCAACGCAGGATTCGAGCTCGCTGCCGCAAAAGGCTCTGGTGGTTCTGCAAGCCGCGCTGTCGCTGGTGCTGCTGTGTGGCGCGATGCTGCTCACTGTGAGTTTGCGGAATGCTACGCATCAAACTTTTGGGTTTCAGACCGAGGGGCGCGTGGTGACCTCCATTGACGCGTCTGGGGCGGGCTATAAGGCGGACCATCTGCCGGAGTTCTATCGCAAGCTTGATAGCCGCCTGAGCCAAATTCCTGGCGTTCAGAGCTACAGCTATCAGATGTACAGTCCGATGTCTCACGACAATTGGAGCACGCTGGTATTCATTCCGGGCCAGCCGCCACCGGACCACAAGAGTGGTAACTGGTACGGCGCATCGTGGGTTCGTGTAAGCACGCATTTTATGGAGACAATCGGAGCGCATATTACCCAGGGCCGAGACTTCACTGACCAGGACAACGAAAACACGCGACCGGTCGCTATCGTTAACGAGACATTCGCCAAGCGGCACTACCGACACAATCCGATCGGTGAGCACTTTGCTTCTGATCCGCACTCGAAGGTGCTGTTTGAGATCGTCGGCGTCGTGGACAACATTAAGTTCCGCAACCCGACATCAACAGAGCCTGTCGCGATGTATTTCATTCCTATGATGCAGAGCGCAAAGTGGACCGAAGCAGAAGATCAAAGAGTAGAAGACGAATCACATTTCCCGGGGGACATTGAATTCCTGGTGCATGGGGATCCGGCGACCTTTGAGCCTGCGATTCGGCGGGCATTGGCTGAGGTTGACCCCAGTCTGCCCATTTTGAACATGACCACATTCAAGGAACAATTAAGCACCAATTTCAATCAGGAAGAGTTGCTGGCGCGGCTGACTTCACTGTTTGGCTTTCTTGCATTGGTGCTTGCGACGGTTGGGATCTATGGCGTCACAGCCTATTCGGTTGAGCGTCGCACTACGGAGATCGGCGTTCGCATGGCGTTAGGCGCGAATCGCAGAGACGTGCTCAGAATGGTGATGCGTGGGGCTTTTGCGCAGATTGGACTGGGTCTTGCGC
>Ga0207159_1104_pt1 | contig 20490 bp, 11 predicted proteins | sample Alteio_BWMinHeat_23_FD_153511 | JGI IMG/M metagenome (GOLD analysis project Ga0207159, IMG submission 153511) | Enriched cells from forest soil in Barre Woods Harvard Forest LTER site, Petersham, Massachusetts, United States -... | ecosystem: Environmental > Terrestrial > Soil > Temperate forest >... | reverse complement strand
ATATTGAAAAAAATACCGCAGCGCTTAGTTCAGATGGTATTGACCTGAAAGGCTACCTGCAGTTCCCTAAGATAGTAGCACTGGCTATGCCGGATTCCGGCAGGATAAACATTGAAAAGTTATCTATTGGCAAAAGCTACACCATCAACGAAGTAACATTTGCCGTAAGTGAGAGTCATCCCATTGAGGCCTCTATTCAAAAATTACAGGCAAAGTTCACATCGTTTAGTTTGTATGGCCTTGGCACACCAAATGTAGGTATTGGCCTGGGTGGGGAAATAAGCCTGAAAAAAACAGATACCTCAAAGATAAAAGAGGGCGGCGATGGTGTTTTAAAGATAAACAGCCTGTCGATTATCAATAAAACGGAAGGGCTTACCCTTTCGGCAAGCCTCACCTTGCCAACCAGCGGGCTTAGTATTAAATCGCTTGTGTTTACAACCCCCGGCGACAAGTCAATTGACATGAGCTACGATTTCGCAGACAACAGCTTTTTGTTTGCCGCGTCTGGAGTGTTGGATTATAAGAGCGCTGCCAGCCCGGACGCAGGTGGCAGTTCGGTAGTAAAAAGTGTTTTCCCTATCAGTATCCAAACATTCCAGTTAAGGTCAAAGGACTGGGCGGTACTCCTGGCTGCACAGGCCAATATATCAGTAGATCTTAAAGTGGTAAAGGTCAATATAGACAAGTTCCTGGTGAATATTGGTTACGGTATGTCCATGGATAAAATGGACAGCTATCTTACAGGAGATGCATCAGGCCCTGTTAGTACTGGTGATCCCGATGCACCATTTGATGAATCACAAGCCTCGTGGGCTATCGGTATCTCTGGTGGCATACAGTTCCCCATAAAAAGCCTGCAAACCTCTGTAAGCGGAACGGTTCTTATTGCAAACACCGGAAATGGTCTGCAGGTTAGGGTAGATACGATCGCACTTGGCATTAATACCACCTCGTTCACGCTTGCAGCAAAGGTCGCTATGTCGTTCAGTGGCGATAAACAGGGATTTTCAGCCTCGGCAAAAATGAATACACTTTCAACAAACTTTGATGCAAGCTTTACCTATTACAGTTATGCGGCGGGTGGCCTTGAGCTGGGCGCGAGCCTGACAGTAACGACTGAAATAGAAACAGGGCCTATATTGTGGCATTCAATTGGGGGCGGTTTTGATTTTAATACTGCCACACAGGTATACTCAGTAACGTTTAACGGCGATCTTGGCCCGGCCGGAACACCAAAAGATGTTGCTTATTTAAAGGACGCCAATGTTACCCTGTTGTTCGACGTGGCAAATTGCGGCGGCTCACCGGTCATCTCCGGAGGCGGTACGCTTAACCTTGAAACAAAGGATTGGGGTGCCATGACGTTTAAGTTCGATTTTTGCAGGCATCTTATGCTTGTAACGGTAAGCAGCAGTGTGCCTGTAATGGGCGGTTTATCCAATGTTGCCGTAACCGGGGTGCTGTACGGTATAATTAATACAAGCAACGGTGGTTCCGCTTCATTGTTCCTTGGTGTAAACGCAAACCTGAGTTCCATTGCAGGTGACCTTATAAACGGCAATGCATTGATTGCGCTGGGCATTAACTATGATAATACTGATCCCAATTCTCCAGAGGAAGTAAAGTCCCTCGTCTCGCAAATAAACCCCGCTGCATTCGACCAGGTAGTAACGGGCATCGTTACTGAAACCGTGCCTGTTGTTAAACATTACTATGTTAATTTTGGCTGGTGGGGCATCTCGGTACCTTTTATTGAAATGGACAATGTGCAGGTAACACAGTACAAAGGAATATTAAACGCCGTGTATGTGAACGGCTCTATAAACGTGCCGGGCAAGAGCGGATCTTTTGGGGTAAGCATTTCCGGGTTTGACGCTTTTAACTTCTCTTATGGTTTTGGCGGTTCAGGTAAAACTGAATTTTATTACAGGTATAAAACACAGATATTCTCCGCTTCTGTAGCATTAGAAGCTCACGCCAATGCATCTGCAACAATTATGGGTTATGGCCTGTATGGGGATGCCAGTGCAAATATTAATCTTGCCGGAGGGTATGACGGAAGCTGGTATGCAAGCGGTAATGCCAGCCTTAATTTTCAGTTATACAATGATGACGGGGCGGGCTGCAACAGCATACACGCAACCTGGGTTAGCTGTTGCTGCAGTTGCTGGCACCACCCATGCTGTGGCAACCCTTTTAAAAGCTGCTGTTACGACTGGAGTTGCTGTGATGATGTATGCGCCGGTTACCCAAGTGTAGCTTTTAAAGTTTGTAAATCACTTTCAGCATCGTTCAGCTATCGCCAGGGTGGCAGCACTTCGGTAAGCTTCAACCTTTTTTAAAACATACGATCATGACAAAAAGAATATATATATTAGTATTGCCGGTATTATTATTAAACGTAAAGGCCTTTAGCCAGGCCAGCAGGGAGAACACCATGCTTCGCACAGCCACTTCTCCTGTGGGTAATTATATATACATCGTTAACCCCGCTGATATTAACAGGGATTCAGCCCTCCTGGCAAATACTGCTTATTTCAATATTGAAAGAATGGAGTATGACACTGCGAATATTAATAAGACGGAAAGGCCTTTAAAAAAGATAGGGGAAGCAAGGGTTGTTGCATCTGCAGGTGAGTTAAAGAATTACTTTACAGCTTCTGATATAAATGATATGAAGAAGCAGTTCTCGCTCAGTTCAGACCAGGCCCTTGTAAAATATCTTGGTGCGCATCATACAGTGGAGGATCTTTCTATATTTTATAAGAATATAGAGACCCGCAGAGCCCTTGGACAGGTTTTTTTAGACAAGGACGTTACAGATAACGAGATGGTGATTTATAAAATTACACGTGTTGATAAAATGAATCTCTCATATCCCTGGGGCTTTTCAATAGTTCAAAGCAGGGTTGGTAATTATATACTGCCTTATTTAAAGCCTATGATATCTAAGATTGCCTCTTACGATAGTGCTGTTACGATCACCTGGAAGCTTAGGATCCAGGATGACAGCATAGCGCAGGTGCCTATACCGAGATCAAAATTTGCATTTGATTCAACCAGTACCGTGTACAAAATGCCTTTCCAGCTCAAAAATTTATTAGGCCGGCTTTTCTTATTTACTGATGGAAAGTGGGTAGCATCTAATAAGCTGATGCCGCAGCTAAATGCGGCGGGGGATACGCTTACTTTTATATTTTATAAAAAATGTAAACGCGAGGAAGTTGTAGCGGCTTACCTGGTAACAGAGGACGAAGTGTATAACCAGGGGCGCAGTTCTGATACAGCTTTTGCTTATGCTCTGGAAAAGAAAAGCGTGCCTTTGATCTATGGTATACATGTAGCTGATACTTTGAACGCCATTCGCCTTTCATGGAAACAGTTGCCTGCCAAAGCCTATTACACAGGCATCCAGATCACGCGGTATAACAGCCAGGACAATCTTGATTCGATCGCAGTGCTTTCTCCCAGGGATACTGCCTACACCGATTACGCTATAAAAGTAGGGCAGCATTACAGGTACCAGGTAAAAGCAATGTTTTTAGCTGGCCTTGGCCTGTCGCAGGATATACCCGCAGAAGGCGTGGGTACCTACAGCAAATTCTCGCATCCGCTGCCGCCTTACAATCTTACGGCCTCATCAGACAGCGGTCATGTAAGTTTAAAATGGGATGGGATAGATGAGCCCGGCTTTTTTGGTTACTTTGTTTACCGGGGCACGTCTTCAAGAAAAATGGATCTCATCGCCGGACCGGTAAAAACGAAAGAATATACTGACACCTCTTCTTCATTAAGCGGAAGAAGCCAATACTATTATAAGGTGGTTAACCAAAATTTACGGCAGGATACCAGCGATTACAGTAATATAGTAAATATTATGCCTGTGAAGAAAATTACCATTGTACCGCCTGGTGATATTACCTTTTATTATGCAAATGGTAAACTGAACGTACAGTGGAAAGACCTGAAAAAAGCTGATAACAGCATAGCATCATACATTGTACAAAAGAAGAAAAAAGAAGACAGCACATTTACAACTATAACCGCAGCTTCTGTTAAACAACCACTCATTGTTGACAGTAACCTGCTGGCAGGCGCAACATACCAATACCGTGTTGCTGCATTGTCTTTCAAAGGAGATAGCAGCGTTTATGGCGATGCAGCTGCATTTACATTGCCCAAAAAAGAGGTGGGGAGTATAAAGGTTTTCTTTGTAAGGAACGTTACAGCCGGTGTGGAAATTTCATTACCGCAGGAAACTTATGATAACCGCAAAGCTTATAATATATACAGGCGCAAGGCTGCTGAGGCTTCTTTTACCAGGATAAACACGATTGATGCATCCCAATTCTCCTATATAGATGCAACCGCCCAGCCTAACTCAGTTTATGTATACGCAGTGACGATAACCGAGAAAGATGACAGGGAGGGAAGTCTCGGAAGGTCAATATCGGTAAGAAGGGCCGGTGGCGGCGGGAGGTAAGAATGTCGGTATACGCATATTTGTGAGTGCCCGGTTGAGTACATTTGTTATACATCAACCGGCACAACGTCCAGAACGGAATACCGCATTTTAAGGGAATGGCTGTAGAGTTACGGCCTGATGATTCCAACCATTCCACCATGGCAACTTTTTTTGATTATCACAATGATGATGACCTTGGCGCATATATGTCGCTTAACCAAGTCATAGATGATGTTTGCCCGATAAATTCTCAAAGATAATTACAGGCCTCTCATTCCCCGGTACGGCAACCTCTATATGAAATATCCCACAGCACAACGGTTCGGGCAGGTTCAGGATGGTTAGCCCGTTTAAAAGAAATAGTTTTGCATGTTAATAAATTTTGGCGCCCTGCTGTGAAAAAAATCGCTATGGTGCGCAAACGATACAGCCTGTCATATCATGCAACAAGTAAGCATATACCGTATTATAACTATAGACCCACATGCTGTTATACCCAGATGTGTAATAGACAGCCAATTCACTTTCTTAAGATAAACACTAAATAAACAATCTAACATGCATATTGAAAAGCAAGCGATAGATGAATATAACCAGGCGTTGCTGAAAGGCCACCGGCACAAGTTTGATTTTATTGCATCGGGGGTCAATAATATTGAAGGCATTTTGCAAAAACTTATCGATTTCCAGGTGGCAATACCTTCATGGGCTTTGGGTACAGGCGGTACAAGGTTTGGCCGCTTTCCGGCTGGTGGTGAACCCCGCAGCCTTGAAGAGAAAATTGAGGACATTGGGTTACTGCATTCCCTTAACCGCTCAAGCGGCGCCATTTCATTGCATATACCCTGGGATATTCCTGGAAACAGTACAAACATAAAAACGCTTGCAGTGCAACACGGGTTGAAATTTGATGCTATGAATTCAAATACGTTCCAGGACCAGCCGTCCCAGGAATTAAGTTACAAATTTGGCTCACTGCAGCATGTAAATAAGAAGGTGCGCGAACAGGCGGTTGAGCATAATATTGAAGTAATTAAATACGGTGTTGAACTTGGCTCAAAATCACTGACTGTTTGGTTAAGTGACGGCAGTTGCTTTCCCGGCCAGTTAAACTTTCGCAAGGCATTTCAAAATACACTGGAAAGCCTGCACGAAATTTATGCTGCGTTGCCCATGGACTGGAAAATGTTTTTGGAATATAAAGCATATGAACCCAATTTTTATTCAACCACAGTGGCCGATTGGGGCCAGTCTTTTACCTATGTAAACAAACTTGGACCGAAAGCGCAAACGCTTGTTGACCTTGGGCACCATTTGCCCAATGCTAATATTGAACAGATAGTTGCTTTGCTGCTAATGGAAGGTAAGCTCGGCGGGTTTCATTTTAATGACAGCAAATATGGCGATGATGACCTTACTGTTGGCAGCATAAAACCATACCAGTTGTTTCTTATTTTTAATGAACTTGTGGAGGGGATGGATGCAAAAGGAATGAACCATGCCGCTGACCTGGGATGGATGATTGATGCAAGCCACAATGTGAAAGACCCGCTGGAAGACCTGCTGCAGTCTGTTGAGGCAATTATGATAACTTACGCGCAGGCGTTGCTTGTTGACCGGCAGAAATTGGAAGAAGCCCAAAATAACAATGACGTGGTTACCGCGCAGGAAGTGCTGCAGGAGGCCTTTCGTACAGATGTGCGCCCGGTGGTAGCTGAAGCCAGGTTAAGAGCAGGCGGGGTGTTAGATCCGCTGGGATTTTTCAGGGCCGGCAAGGTACGGGCGAACCTGGTTAAAGAAAGAGGGATGAAAACGTTTGCAACAGGCTTATGACCTTAATGAAAATTAAACAGGGTTCAAATGGCGGTACCGGTTATAGTAATATTTGATGCGGGGAAAACCAATAAAAAGATGCTGCTGTTTGATGAGCAGTACGATTTGCTTTACGAGGAATCGGTTACCCTCGCAGAAACAGAAGATGAGGATGGGTTTGCCTGCGAAAATGTTGATGCATTAACCGGCTGGGTAAAACAAAAATTTGAAGAGGTAACTGCAAATAATAAGTATGATGTACATGCGGTAAATTTTTCAGGATACGGTGCAAGCTTTGTAAACCTTGGGCATGATTTAAAACCTGTTACGCCGTTGTACAATTACCTTAAACCTTACCCTGAATATTTAAAAAAACAATTTTATGATACATACGGGGGTGAAAGTTTAATTGCAAAGCAAACTGCCTCGCCTGTTCTGGGTAACCTTAACAGCGGCATGCAATTGTACCGCCTGAAATATGAAAAACGGGAAGTGTTTAATACAATAAAATATTCCCTTCACTTGCCGCAATATCTTGCATTCGTATTAACAGGCCAGGCATTTGCAGACATTACCAGCATTGGCTGCCACACGCAGCTATGGGATTACCGGGAAAACAAGTATCATGAATGGGTTGTAAAGGAAGGAATTGATAAATTGTTCGGGCCTGTTTTTCCGGGAGATAAAACAATCCCTGTTAAAGATAAAAATATTGTTTCAGGAATTGGGCTTCATGACAGTTCCGCGGCGTTAGTCCCTTACCTTGCCTCAGTTAAGCAGCCTTTTATTTTATTGTCAACAGGTACCTGGTGCATCAGTTTAAATCCTTTCAATCATTCCCTGCTTTCTGACTATGAATTACACCAGGACTGCTTAAACTACATAACTTACAGGGGCAAACCTGTAAAGGCGTCCAGGCTGTTTGCAGGCTATGAACATGAACAGCAGGTTAAAAGGCTTGCTGCACATTTTAACAGGCACCCGGACTATTACAAATCAGTTGTGTATGATGCCAGGCAGCTAAACGGTCTGCACAGGGCAGCAGGGGCGCATCAAACCGGTACAGGCACTGCTATGGTGGAGCAATCCGGTTTTGACAAAAGAGCACTGCAAAGTTTTAAAACATATGAGGAAGCTTACCACCAGTTAATATACGGCATTATTATACAACAGGTCAGGTCGCTAAAACTTGTGCTGAATCATTCACCCGTTAATCAAGTATTTGTAGATGGTGGTTTCGGCAACAATAACGTGTACATGAATATGCTGGCATCATCGCTGCCCCATATCAAAATATTTGCGGCCATTGTAGGCCAGGCATCGGCATTAGGTGCTGCGCTGGCTATACACGAAAGCTGGAATAGCAGACCCGCTCCGGAAAATCTTATAAGCCTGAAATATTACGCACCGGCAGAAGAAATTGAAGGCAGAAGATCCTTATGATCTGTCTTGCAGTAGGTCAATAATACTTACTTCAAGGGCGTCGCTTATTTTGAGGAGGGTTAGAATGGTAATATTTGTTTTGCCGGCCTCAATCCTCGACATACTGGCTTTTTCAAAATTACAGGCTATCGCAAGACCATTTTGCGTCAGGTTTTTTGACGCACGGAACTTTCTAATATTCGATCCTATCTTACTAAGTAGCTGTAAATCATTCATATTGTGAACTCCAAATATCTGTAACATAAACAGAACAAGTGTTGTCGTAAATCACAATAATTGTGGCTTTATGTATGATTATTATCAGGTTTTATTAAAGAAATTGTGTGCATGGGCATACTGGCATTAAAAAAAGCTTTAAATACCCCTCTCTTTAATTGATATCTAACCTTGCATGTTTTTCGGAAGGCGCCATAACTGCGTTGATGTTTTAAATCCTTATATGCTAAAAGTTATTGGTCACGGGCAAAAAATTTCGTTCAAAAGGCAGATCAAACGATTAAACCGCTGGCTTATTTAGGTTGAGCAACCCCGCTTTTTATGAAAAAGTGCTTAAATATTTTAAAACGGTTGCATTTGTTGATTTTTATGTCAACCTTTGAAAAGGTTATACTTTCTCAATTTACCCCATAAATGATAACTGTCCGGGAACCAATACCTTCAAACCGAATCACCACCCAAAAGAATGTTGACAAACAACATTACAGTGAAGATGTTTTTAGCCTGCTCGTAGAGAATGTAAAGGACTATGCAATTTTTATGATTGACCTTGGTGGTTTTATTACAAGCTGGAATAAAGGCGCAGAAAAAATAAAAGGGTATGTCCCGGCCGAAATAATTGGAAAGCACATTTCGGTTTTTTACGTGAAAAAAGATATTGATCAGGGCATTCCCTCCCATAATTTACAAAAAGCCGCCGCAGAAGGCCGTTTTGAAAACGAAGACTGGCGTGTGCGTAAAGACGGCAGTTTGTTTTGGGCCAATGTAGTTTTTACCGCTTTATATAATAGCGATGGCAGCCTGAAAGGTTTTGCAAAGGTTACCCGTGATATTACAGAACATAAAAAAGCCGAAGACAGGGTGTTGTACTTAGCCAACCTGTTAGAAAAAACATCTGATGCGTTTTTTTCTTATAATGCGGATTTTTGTTTATTAAGCTGGAACAAGGCTGCAGAAGTAATATTTGGCTACAAAGCTGAGGAGGCACTAAGTAAAAATGTGAGTGAAATATTAAGGCCTGAAATTGATGAAGCATCAAAGCTGGAAATAAGGAAAGAGCTTGCTGAAAAAAATTTTTGGACCGGGGAACCCGTGTACAGGCGTAAAGATGGTTCGCCGGCGCCCGTTCACATCTCAATAACTGTAACCAGGAACGAAGCCAATGAAATAGACGAATATGTTTGCATTTGCCGCGATATAACCCTAAAGAAAAAGGCTGAAGAAAATGCACGGCGCATGCAGGATGAAATTGACCGGCTAAACCATGAAAAACTTACTTACAGTTTGAAGGAGGTAGCTGATTATAAATATGCACTCGACAGATCCAGCATAGTTGCGATTACTGACCAAAAAGGGGTTATTAATTATGTAAATCAAAATTTTTGTGTCATCTCAAAATATTCCAGGGATGAACTGATCGGGCAGGATCACCGTATAATTAATTCGGGGTATCACCCAAAAGAGTTTATTCGTAATTTGTGGGTAACCATTGCCAATGGAAAGGTTGGGAAAGGAGAGTTAAAAAACAAGGCTAAGGACGGCACTGTTTACTGGGTTGATACCACCATTATACCTTTTCTTGATAAAACCGGGAAGCCTTATCAATACGTGGCCATAAGGGCAGATATTACCGCGCGGAAAGAAGCAGAAGAAAAACTGGAAATTGAACGGCAGCAATATGCTAAATTATTTCATGAAACGCCATCATGTTTTGGCATATTAAAAGGCCCGTCGCATATTTTTACAATGGCTAACCCCCTTTGCCTGAAATTAACCGGTGGAAAAGATATTATAGGCAAGCCCATAAGAGAGGCAGTACCTGAGTTGCAGGGCCAGGGATTTTTTGAATTGTTAGACAGTGTTTATGCAACTGGCAAATCGTTTTCGGGCACGGACATACTGGTTAAGGTTGATCTTAACAACGACGGGGTAATGTCAGATGTTTATGTAGATTTTCTTTACCAGGCCTACAGGAACGGTGAGGGTAATATTGAAGGGATATTCTTTTTTGCCAACGAGGTAACAGAGAAGGTACAGGCGGTTAAAAAAATTGAGAACAGTGAAAAAAAGTTCAGGGCGATTATTGAAAATAATTATGATGCAATTTCCCTGCGGGATGAAAAAACCAATATAATATACCAGTCACCCGCGCTCGAAAGGATACTCGGTTATACTTTTGAAGAATTACAACAACAACAGCTCACTAATGTTATACATCCTGAAGATATACCAGCGGTAATAAACAGAACCCTGGAAGCCTTAAATAATCCAGGCAAACCATTTTTTGGAATACACAGGGCTCTTCACAAAAATGGCCACTATGTATGGCTTGAGGGGTCTGTAACAAACCTGCTTGCTGATGAGAACGTTAAAGCGATGGTAAGCAATTTCAGGGATATTACAAAGCGTAAAAATGCGGAGGATGCATTACAATTATTAAATGAAGAACTGGAACAGCGTGTTGCGAGCCGCACACAGCAACTGGAGATAGCGAATATGGGGCTTGAATCTTTCTCCTATTCTGTATCCCATGATCTGCGCACCCCTTTGCGGGGGATACACGGGTTTTCAAAAATATTGCAGGAAGATTACGGGCATTTGCTGGATGACGAGGGCACAAGGGTGTTAAACAGGATAATTTCCAGTGCGGGAAGCATGGGACAACTGATTGATGACCTGCTTACTTTTTCCCGGATGGGAAGAAGGGAGATTGCCGGGGATAGCCTGAACATGCAGTCAATTGCGGAAAGCTGCTTAAATGAACTGATCCATGGTACCCCCGCTGTAAATTGCGTGTGCGAAGTTAATGAGCTTAAACCCTGTACAGGCGACCTGGGCATGATAAAACAAGTTTGGTTTAACCTGCTTGGCAATGCCATAAAATATTCCGCAAAAGATCAGGCGCCGCATATTATTATTGGCAGCATCGAAAAAGACCAGGAGAACGTATATTTTGTAAAAGATAACGGGGTAGGCTTTGACATGCAGTATGCACATAAATTGTTTGGCGTGTTTCAGCGCCTGCATAGTAATGAAGAATTTGAGGGTACCGGTGTAGGCCTTGCCCTTGTTAAGCTTATAATAAATAAACACCATGGTGAGGTTTGGGCAGAATCTGAGCCCGGTAAAGGGGCTACTTTTTATTTTAGTTTACCAAAAAGAGCTTTAGTATGAAGGAAAATACCGGGTTAGAAATTTTATTGGTGGAAGATAATATGAATGATGCTGAATTAACAATAAGGGCTTTAAAAAAAGTAAACCTTGCAAACAAACTGGTACATGTAAAAGACGGCGCTGAAGCGCTTGATTTTCTTTTTTGCCGCGGCGCTTTTGAAATGCGGGCCATGTCGCAGTTGCCTAAAGTTATGCTGCTGGATATAAAAATGCCAAAGGTTGATGGCATAGAGGTTTTAAGGCAGATAAAGGCAAATGATTCAACAAAGAACATACCTGTTGTAATAATGACTTCGTCAAAAGAACAGCAGGATATAATTGACAGTTATAACCTGGGTGTTAACAGCTATGTTGTTAAGCCTGTTGAGTTTCAAAATTTTGCCAAAGCCGTCAGCGATCTGGGATTGTACTGGTTATTGGTAAATGAAACGCCTTACTAAAATTGTGCTGGTTTTAATAATAAATTCCAATATCCTCTGTAAAAACCGGTCAGCAATAGTAGCCGGTGGGGTCATCGTTTTTAAACATAAAGGTTATGCACCATACCCTGCGGATACTGCATTTGGAAGATGTGCCATCGGATGCAGAATTAATAGAAAGAGAATTAAAAAAAGGGAATCTCGTTTTTGAGAAAATTGTAGTTGACACTAAGGAAGAGTATCAAAATGCCTTACTCGGATTTTCGCCCGATATAATATTGTCCGATCATTCACTTCCTGCCTTTAATTCACTTGAGGCGCTTAAACTTTTAAAAGAGTCTGGTATTAACATCCCCTTTATTCTTGTAACAGCAACTATATCGGAAGAGTTTGCCGTTAAAATAATAAAAGAAGGGGCAACAGATTATATATTGAAAGACCGCCTGCAACGGTTGCCCAATGCTGTGAAAAACGCATTGGAGAAATACCGGCTGGAAAGGGAAAAGCGAAAATATATAGAAGATGTGATCGAAAACGAAGCGCTGATGAAAGACGCGGAGCAAATGGCACATTTTGGAAGTTTTAAGGTAGATAATATAAATCATATTGTTAAATGGTCCAGGGAATGCTACCGCATTTTTGGGTATAAGGTTGGTGAAACAGAACCCTCGTTTGAAAATTTTCTGCAAAACGTTCACCCTGCCGACCGCGAATTTGTAAAACAAGCTATATATGGTGCTGAAAATACCCAAAATTTCCTGAAGATAAATTACAGGATAGCGGTTGATAATAATATTAAATATATCCATTCAGAATTGGCCATTGAAAAAAATGAGTACGGGAAACCTGTTTTTATAAAGGGATTTGTTCAGGATATTACTAATATTAAGCAGTCTGAAGAATTGCGGAAAAGGTCAGAAGCAAATCTCAATACACTTTTTAATAATACAGATACAGCCTATATACTTTTTTCAACAGACCAAAAAATTATTTCGTTCAATAACCTGGCGAATGTTTATACAAAAGAACTTTATGGCAAAGAACTTTCGGACGGCCTGTATGCCTTTAATTATTTTTCGGAAAAAAGACTATCCACTGTTAATGATGCTTTTCAAAAAGCCACAAAGGGTGAAAATACTAACTATGAAACCAGCTTTTTTAACGGGGAAGGAGAAGTAAAATGCTATTACTCAAGATGGCTTGGTGTAGCAGGCGAGAAAGATATTAATCTTGGGGTAATACTGGCAATTTCAGATATTACAGAGCGTAAATTAGCAGAACTTGAAAGGGAGAAAATATCAAAGGACCTTATACAAAGAAACAATGCACTTGAGCAGTTTGCCTTTATTGTTTCACATAACTTAAGGGCCCCGGTAGCAAATATTATTGGGTTGTCAGATGCCCTTTGTAACTGGGATAATGCTGAACAACGAAAGCAGGATTTTATAAACGGCCTTTCCATATCTGCTAAAAAACTGGATGAGGTAGTGCATGACCTGAATAATATACTCCGCATCAGCCAGCGGGTAAATGAACAAAAAGAGGTAACATATTTTCAGCAGTTGGTGGAGGATATCAAATCAGTTCTTTTTGAAAAAATATCCGGTGAAGCCGTTATTATTAAAACAGATTTTACCAAAATGATGAATACCTATACCTTAAAAAGCTATTTGTACAATATTTTTTATGAACTTATTTTAAACAGTATCAATTTTAAGCAGCCTTTCCGGGCACCAATTATTGAAATTAAAAGCTACGAAGAAAATAAAACATTCAAGCTGTTGTTTAAAGATAACGGCAAAGGCATTGACCTGGCCAAACATGGCAAGCATATATTTGGATTGTACCAGCGTTTTGATACTTCAGTTGAAGGGCGCGGTATGGGGCTTTGTATGGTTAAGACGCAGATAGAAACCCTTGGTGGTACCATAAAAGTAGAAAGTGAACTAAATAAAGGAACAACTTTTATAATTGAAATGCCTGTATAATATATTGACTGTTTGCAAATTCATTTCTTAATTATCCTTCCAAGCCTGCCGGTGCCATTTTTTTTGCTGATGATAATCAGGTTTTATGCTAACATATATCATCAGCATGGGCAAACGCGGCGTGTAAATTGCAGCTTAAAATAAAAAAAATGAAAGCACTTGTTTACCACGGCCCCGATAATAAGGCATGGGAAGAAAAACCTAAGCCGGTGATCACACATCCCTCAGATGCTATAGTAAAAATTTATAAAACAACAATTTGCGGTACCGACCTTCATATTATGAAAGGCGATGTGCCCACTGTAACAGATGGCAGGACGCTGGGACATGAAGGCGTAGGCATAATTGATGAAGTGGGTTCATCAGTAAGTAATTTTAAGAAAGGGGATCATGTTTTAATATCATGTATCACTTCCTGCGGTAAATGCGGGTATTGCAAAAAAGGAATGTATTCTCATTGCGAAAATGGCGGCTGGATATTAGGTAACACAATAGACGGCACCCAGGCTGAATATGTGCGGATACCTTTTGCTGATAACAGCCTGTATGCTATACCTGCGGGAGCCGATGAGGAAGCATTGGTGATGCTGAGTGATATTTTACCCACAGGTTTTGAATGCGGCGTACTTAACGGGCAGGTTAAACCCGGCGATACCGTTGCCATTGTTGGTGCAGGCCCTGTAGGCCTGGCAGCGTTGCTTACTGTGCAATTTTTTACCCCGGCTGAGATAATCATGATCGACCTGGATGATAACCGCCTTGCTGTTGCAAAAACTTTTGGCGCAACCAAAACAATTAACAGTTCCGGTGGTAATGCAATAAAGGAGATCATGAACGTAACAGGCAACACAGGCGTTGATGTTGCTATTGAGGCAGTGGGAATACCTGCCACTTTTGAATTGTGCGAAAAGATCATTGCTCCTGGTGGCCATATCGCAAATATTGGCGTTCACGGAAAAAGTGTGGAATTGCACCTTGAAACATTATGGTCGCAGAACATCACCATTACAACAAGGCTGGTGGATACTGTTACAACACCGATGCTGTTAAAGATCGTACAGTCAAATAAGCTTAAGCCCAAACAACTAATCACGCATCATTTTAAATTGTCAGACATAATTTCTGCGTATGATACTTTTAAACATGCCGACAGGGAGAAAGCCCTGAAAGTTATTATGACAAATGAATAAAAACACAATAGTATAATAATATCCGGAGGATACTTTAGCACAGCTTTTGAATGTATTTTTAGTCCATCTCAATTGAAAATAAACGGGCCATTGAGAGAAAGTAACTTATGAGTCCTCAAAACAAAAACGTCCTTACTGTAAACGGTGGTTCATCCAGCATTAAATATGCTGTTTACAATACACAGGAAAATCCTGAACGTAAGTTATTTGGCAAAATTGACCGGATCGGGCTTGGTGATTCTGTATTGACTGTTACATATGCTCAAGACAATCAAAAAAACAGTTATCCGGCTAAGGTATCCACTATTAAAGAGGCGGCAGATTTTTTAACTGGCTGGCTTGAAAAACAAGAAGAGTTTGATCTCCTGGCAGGTATTGGGCACAGGATTGTTCATGGAATGAACCACACTAAAGCCGAATTGATCACAAGGTCTTTGTTAGACGAATTACATCAGATAAGCAGTTATGATCCTGACCATCTTCCCGGTGAGATCGAATTGATAGAAACCTTGCTGCAACATCATCCTAAATTACCGCAGGTGGCTTGTTTTGATACATCTTTTCATACAACCCTGCCGCGTGTTGCACGCCTGTTGCCAATACCACGGCGCTTTGATAATGCAGGTATCATGCGTTATGGCTTTCACGGCCTCTCTTACAGCTACATAATGGAAGAACTTACCCGTATGGGTGTTGCGGCTGCCGTAAATGGGCGGGTTATTCTTGCTCACTTAGGTAACGGAGCAAGTATGGCTGCTGTAAAAGATGGCAAAAGTATTGACACAAGTATGGGATTTACGCCAGCAGGCGGCTTTATAATGGGCAGCAGACCGGGTGACCTTGATCCGGGAGTAGCCTGGTATATTATGCAAAAAGAGGCATTGACCGCCGGGCAATTTAATGACCTTATCAATCACCAGTCAGGCCTGCTTGGTGTTTCAGAAACAAGCCCGGACATGCAGGACCTTTTAAAAAATGAAAATACTGATATAAGGGCGGCAGAAGCAATTGACTTGTTTTGTTACCAGGTAAAAAAATGGATCGGCTCATTTACTGCTGCACTTGGCGGGCTTGATGTGCTGGTTTTTACCGGCGGCATAGGAGAAAATGCAGCAGCAGTACGTAACAGAATATGCGAAGGGCTGAAGTTTGCAGGCATTGATATTGATAAAGTACTAAATGAAAAGAATGCTGTAATCATTTCGGCAAATAACAGCAGGGTAGCGGTGTATGTGATCCCGACAAATGAGGAGTTGATGATAGCCAAATTAACGGGCAGTGTGTTAGGTTTATAAACAAAGTATTAAACTAAAATATTTATGGAAACGCAAGAGATACAAGTGTCAGACAATAAATTGCAGCAGGGCCTGCTGGATAAAATGAATGCCTATTGGCGGGCTGCCAATTATCTTTCTGTTGGTCAAATATACTTGCACGATAACCCGTTATTAAAGGAGCCGCTAAAGCCTGAACATATAAAAAAAATGTTGTTGGGCCACTGGGGCACAACGCCGGGCCAGAATTTTATATACGTGCATCTTAACAGGATAATAAAAAAGTATGACCTGGATATGATATACATCTCAGGTCCGGGGCATGGTGGCCCGGCCCTTGTTGCAAACACTTATTTAGAGGGCACCTACAGCGAAATATATCCCAACATTAGCCAGGATGAAGCAGGGCTTAAAAAGCTTTTTACACAGTTTTCATTTCCCGGCGGCATACCCAGCCATGTTTCGCCTGAATGCCCTGGCTCAATACATGAAGGCGGCGAATTAGGTTATTCCTTAAGTCATGCTTTTGGTGCTGTCTTCGATAATCCCGGACTTATAACAGCCTGTATTGTTGGTGACGGCGAAGCAGAAACAGGGCCGCTTGCAACAGCATGGCACTCCAACAAATTTCTTAATCCGGTTACGGATGGTGCAGTGTTGCCCATATTGCATCTTAATGGGTATAAAATTGCCAACCCAACAATCCTGGCAAGGATCAGCCACCATGAATTAGAGCAACTTTTTAACGGCTATGGATGGACGCCGTGGTTTGTGGAAGGTGATGATCCCGCAACAATGCATACGCTGATGGCCGAAACATTGGATAAAGTTGTTGAGCAGATAAAACATATACAACAAGATGCACGGAATAATGGCAATAGCACAAGGCCTTTATGGCCTATAATCGTTTTACGGTCACCAAAAGGATGGACCGGGCCAAAAGAAATAGATGGAAAGGCAATTGAAGGCACCTTTCGTTCACACCAGGTACCTCTCACTAAACCAACTGTTGACGCAGGACAATTACAACAGCTTGAAGAGTGGTTAAGGAGTTACAGGCCTGAAGAACTTTTTGATGAAAAGGGGCAACTGCTGAAAGAGTTAGCTGAACTGGCACCCGAAGGTGACAGGCGCATGGGCGCCAACTCTCATGCCAATGGCGGCCTGTTACTAAAAGACCTTAAGATGCCTGATTTCAAGGCGTATGCGGTAGATATACCGGTACCCGGAGATGTTGAGGTCTCGGATACACTTGTACTTGGCGGTTTTTTGCGTGATGTAATTAAACTAAATCAGGCAGAACGCAATTTTAGAATTTTCGGGCCCGATGAAACGCTTTCAAACCGGCTGGACGCTGTATTTGAAGCTACAAACCGGCAATGGGAAGGCGGAACAATAAAAACCGATGATTTTTTAAGCACCGATGGCCGCGTGATGGAGGTATTAAGCGAGCACCAGTGCGAAGGCTGGCTGGAAGGTTACCTGCTTACGGGCAGGCATGGCTTGTTCAACAGTTATGAAGCATTTATTCATATCATTGATTCGATGTTTAACCAGCATGCCAAGTGGCTGAAGGTTACCTCAACATTGCCCTGGCGCAGAAAAATATCTTCACTCAATTATCTATTGGCTTCGCATGTGTGGCGGCAGGATCATAATGGCTTTACACACCAGGACCCCGGTTTTATTGACCACGTAATTAACAAGAAAGCGGAGATCGTTCGTGTATATCTTCCTCCCGATGCCAACTGCCTGCTTTCGGTTATGGATCATTGCCTGCGCAGCCGGCATTATGTAAATGTAGTGGTTGCCGGTAAACACCCTGCCCCTCAGTGGCTTAAGATGGATGAAGCTGTTAACCATTGTACAAAAGGAATTGGAATATGGCCATGGGCAAGTAATGACCAGGGCAGCGAACCTGATGTGGTGATGGCCTGCGCAGGCGACGTACCTACACTGGAAATACTTGCGGCGGTATCCATTCTCCGTAACAGGATACCAGCTCTTAAAATCCGTGTAGTTAATGTGGTTGACCTTATGAAACTGCAGCCCCAGAGTGAACACCCGCATGGATTGAATGATTATGATTTTGACCTGCTGTTCACTAAAGATAAACCCATCATATTCGCGTTTCATGGCTATCCGTGGTTAATTCACAGGTTGACTTACAGACGCACCAATCATAAAAATATACATGTGCGCGGCTATAAAGAAGAAGGTACCATAACAACCCCTTTTGATATGACCGTGCTTAATGATATGGACCGCTTTCATCTTGTGCAGGATGTAATTGAACGCCTGCCCCAATTAGGTGATAAATGCGCTTACCTTAAGCAGGAAATGCAGGATAAGCTGATTGACCACAAATGCTATATAAACAAGAACGGGGAAGATATGCCGGAGATCAAGAATTGGAAATGGAATGATAAGAATGGCTGATTCACCCGGCCTTGACTATTGCTTCACTTGTATATCATGATGATGGTTCGACATACCCTGAAACAGTTTTTGATTGGGACCGGTTTTTAATTTTTGGTGCATACCAATATAAAAAAACTCCGCCCGCTATAAGGCATAAAGAAATCAATTCTGCCTGGGTAGGGTGCAATCCTAAGAATGAGTATTTAGTGTTCACACGTATCTGCTCAATCAAAAACCGTTCTGCGCCGTTAAGTATAAGATATACTGCAAACAGCCTTCCCGGAACTTTAAACTTTTTACGGATCATCCATAAAACAGCAAACAGCAACAGGGCCATTATCACTTCATACAAAGGGGTAGGAAAAACCGGCATAGGCAAGTGGTTGCAATATTCACCAAAGTTGCAATTTGTTGTGGGTATGCCCGCCTTGAGTGTATTGTGCGGGTAACTGTAAGCAAACAGCCAATCCGGCAAACCTGCAAAAGCATTTACAGCTTTATATTGTACAGGCTGTGCCCCTGCGCCCGGGTACTGGTATATATAGCTGTACATATTTAACGCGGTATTCATTTTTATGGGGTTACAGTCACCCAAACTCCCATTTGGCTGGGTTAAATAAGCGCTGTTAATAATGCCCCAATCGCCGTCGCCGGATACATGGCAGCCTATTCTGCCTAGCCCATAAGCAAGCATCAGTGAAGGAGCAGCTGCATCGCATACGTTTATAAAACTTATCTTGTTCCTGCGCATGTAATACCAAAGGGCAAGTGTAGCCATAATAAGCCCTCCATAAAAAGTTAGCCCGCTTCTCGAGAACAGGTTTCCGAGCGGATCGCTTATAAACCTGTTCCAGTTCTCAAGGTTATCAAATATCTTGGCACCGATTAACCCGGCAATGGCTGCAATAAATACCATGTCGCCAACCCTGTCGCTTGGCCATATCCGTATTTTTCTTTCCCCGGGTGTTTTTAATTTTTCACTGTTCTTTTCCCGCCATTTCCATGCAGTAAAAGATCCGGCCAGTATAAGCCCCGCCAAAATACTGCCCTGGAATGAAAAAAGAAAGGTCTTGGGATTATCCATTGCACGTGCAATAAATAAGAGGCCTAAAATTTTGTACCCAATAATAAATACCAAGATAAAGGATAGCAGCAATTCACCAAAGCCGGCAGGCTTGCCTACCGTAATAGTAACTTCGCTGTAGGTAAAAATGCCTGCGGCCTGTTTTCTTTTAAATTCCTTTCCTAACAGCCATGCTGCTGTTGCAAAAGAAACCGCCATAAAAAATCCAAAAGTGCCAATGATCTTAAAAAATGGCAATTCAACGCCAAACAGGTCTCTAAAAACATAGTATAGATTAGGATACATGTATACTTTTTAGTTAAGCTGCAATGATAGATAAAATGCCGGATAATTCAATTTATGCCCATTTAGCGCCCTTTGCACCTGTAATTAATGGTACTATGCGGCCCAACACAGGGTAAACATAGGCCTGGCATAGGCCGCCAGGCGGGTAAAATGAGGGTAAAACACGGGTAAAAGGCGGGTAAGAAAATGACCCCTTCCACAACCCGCGCCAGCATTGGGTTTCAGAGGGCGATCCGTACAAAACCGTACACGCTACAGGCATATTTTATTTTTTAAATACATAATAACACGAATTAAGACGTATTACACGAATTTTTCCATACCAAATTCTTCCTCCTCTCTTGTCCCTTTTGAGACGGAGAGTATCAATATTTCAAAGAACATTACACTATTCTGCAACACAGAACAGTAAGCTACAGAGCTTGCTATAACTCATCTGTAATATAAAAAAAATTTGTGAGAATAAGTGAAAAGTGGGACACTATTCCACAATAAATATCTGAGTTTTTTGATCTTTCAATAATGGGTTTGATATGTGTTTTTATTATTGATCATCAGAGCCGTTCGCCCAACCCGTAAGAATAGCGGCCGGCCTTTTATTTAATGTGTACTATGAAGTGCCGGGATTGCCATTTCGAATTTTCCTGATCTTGAAACCACAAAGAAATTAAAGCATTGCCTTTTTATTATATATTTTCAGCAAAAAATCTGAATGA
>Ga0207159_1030_pt2 | contig 20497 bp, 13 predicted proteins | sample Alteio_BWMinHeat_23_FD_153511 | JGI IMG/M metagenome (GOLD analysis project Ga0207159, IMG submission 153511) | Enriched cells from forest soil in Barre Woods Harvard Forest LTER site, Petersham, Massachusetts, United States -... | ecosystem: Environmental > Terrestrial > Soil > Temperate forest >... | reverse complement strand
CAACGGATATTATGCACAAAAAGATTACCCGGTAAAAATGCGCAGAATAAAATTTTATGATGAAGAAACAGGAAAGGATTTAATCTTTCTTACCAACAACTTTCATCTTATCGCACTTGACATAGCTAAATTATATAAGCACAGATGGAAAATAGAATTGTTCTTTAAATGGATAAAACAGCACCTTAAAATAAAATCCTTTTGAGGACAATCTGAAAACGCAGTAAAAACACAAGTATGGATAGCTGTGTCTGTATATGTATTAGTAGCAATTGCAAAGAAAAAATTTATGCTCCAGCAATCACTTTACGAAATATTACAGGTTTTAAGCATCTCCATTTTTGAAAAAATGCCCATAAATCAACTGTTCCAGCAAACTCAAAAACAATATTTCAAAGAACTAAATCATAACCAATTGAATATCTTCGACTAATATCAAAACGCTAATGATTGCGGGTATTAGAAAAGCATACAGCCAAACTATATGTAAAGCGGGCAGTTTTTTTACCTAAAGGTTAAAGTAAACAGCGGTTATACAACCTAATCATCTTTTTTGATAAAATAATACCTGGCTATATAATCATCACTTGCATTGTTCTTAATGATGGTTGAGGAAGCAAGTTGCCAGCCAGCCTCAAAATAAGGCTTTAACGTGGTAAACAACGAATCTTCATTCGCTTCCATCTTACCACTTCTTCCATCAAATGTTACCCCGGTCCACAGCCAGCTTTTTTTATCGACCTTAGTAATTTCCTGCGTACCGTCCTCTTTCGTAACTATTAATGCAGGGTGATATGCGGCCACACCACTATGAATGCTTACCATCATAAAATGGATCTTTTTTTGTTCTTGTGCGTTGGTGTTAGCGGCTGTTAATAAAGCGGTGCATAAGGTTAATAATAAATATTTCATACAGGCTTATTTAGGTTAAAATAGCTGTTGCAAATTATGTTTTTGAACAAGACCTGCGGTATAACGAAGTGTTATAGTTTAGTAAATTGATTTGACTTTATTTATTTCCTTCTTCTAACTTCTTAATATACTCGGCGGCATAGTTATTTTTAGGATTCAGCTCAACCGATTTCCTGAAGTTTTGTATAGCCAGTTCTTTATTACCTATGTCCTCATAGCCCTCTGCGAGGCCTTCATAAGCATCTGCACTGTTTGGGTTGGCTGCAAGATTGTATTTAAAAATATCAATGGCTTCATTTTTTTTATTTTTGCCCAGCAGTATAAAAGCAATATCGTTTACATCACTTTCGGGCATCTTAAAAGAAGTATCTTTTTGTTTTAGGTCAGCGGCTATTTCTGCAGCGTGGTCGTAGCCTTTTTTGTCAAGCTCAGACCAAAATTTTTCTATGTTCTCTTTTTCATAAAATTCGTACCCTATCCAAACAGGCGGCCACCATGTTTGTTTGGGAAAGAAGGCATTCAAAACATCGGTTGTAATATGTAACCCCCAGTTGCTGTGTGTAAGGTACACCAGTGCTTCTTTTTTCTTTGGGTTAACAATGCAAAAGCCTTTAAAGTCGCCGTTATCGCCCCATTGCCATGCCCAACGGCCTGTTTCGTTTTCCTGTAGGCCCATGCCAAGTCCCCACCATATATGGTTGTTGGCTTCGGTTACCCTGTGCTTAAACCAAATGCCGGCCGATTGCTTTTCAAGCATCATGTTATGTGTTTCGGGCTTTAAACCTTTACCCGTAATAACTGCCTGCAGAAAAAGGGCATAGTCATGCGCGCAGGTTAACAGGCTGGCAGCGGCCATTTGTTTGGTGTGCCCGTTTATTGCATCCGCGCTGTTGCCAAAGGCAGACAGTGTATCAAATCTGCTGCTCCAGGTATAGCTTGAGTTAGTCATGCCCAATGGGGTAAACACTTCCTGTTGGGCAAGCTCATTTAGTGATTTATTTGTCAATTTTTCAACTGCCCGCTGCAGGTATTGAAACCCTTCGCCAGAATAGGAATATGTGCTGTCCGGCGTAAAAATTAACCTGGCATATTTATCATCGCCCCAATTAGGCAGCCCTGTTGTATGCCTTAATACCATCCTCGCCGTAATGCTGGCATACCTTGGGTCGGCGGTGTCAAACCGTTCGTACGTGTGAACATAATGTATCAGTGGCGTATCAAGGCTTATAACACCTTTATCGTACAGGCGCAATACAGTATAGGCAAACACACATTTGCTCAAAGAAGCAGCTTCGAATATAGTATTTGCAGTTACTTTTTTATTTGACTCTTTACTGACCGTCCCCAGGTTAAAGCTTTGTACTTTGTTGCCCTTTATGCAAACAAGCTGTATGCCGGGTATGCCGTACTGTTTGGTCAGTTCCTGTAGTTGCTGCTCCTGTGCAAACATCGGGCAGCAATAAAAAAGAATGCCGGTGATAATAATTAATTTTTGCATTGAGGCTTTATAGTTAAGTAAAAAGAGAACATATCTCACTAATCTTATACAAAGGCTTATACGGAAGGCAAGGTGTTTTTGTTACATCCCTGACATAGGTATTTATTTTTATCTTATCAAACCTTACATTTTTTCCCATACTCCCCGGTTGCCTGTGACTACAGACAGCGCCCAACAGCTTTCGATTTAGCATGCTACGAAGAGCCGGGGGAGACCTGGGCCAATATGGATTCGGAGAAGAAAATATTAGTAACATCAATGCCATGAATATCTTTACAGAAGCGTTTTTTTATTAGTTTATGGTGTCAGATAACAAGCTCATGTGCTTAGCGGGTCTTTTGCACTAACATGCCGCAGAGTCAGCCAGCCAATTGCACAAAAATCTTTGGGTCAGAATCTACGGAAAAAGGAAAAATAATCCGGCTGGTTATTTTACGGGCCGTTGCCTCCTAAAACGTGGTGCGTGGATCAGCTTACCATTTTCGAAATACACAACGCCTGAAATCCCTAGCTCTCCGGGATAATCCGCTGGATCGTTTGTGCGTCCGGCCATCTGTTTTCCCCCAAGCACTGCCCAGAAAATGTCCAGATCAGCTGCTTTCAGGCCAGCTAACAGTTCGGCTTTCCGCACGAGAAGGCATGAATATGACGGACTTGATAGGCTAGGATCACAACAGATAATTTTGCCACTGGCATCGGTCAATGTTCCTTCTGTCTTGCCATTGCTGGGTTTCCGCAGCAGTTCAAAAAGGGGTTCCGAAGGTTTCAACATGCTGAGTGAGCTTTTTTTGGATGCATCAAATTGTTCTTCCCATAAAAAGTGCGCTGTCGTGACAGCAACTTTCCCAACGTGTTTATGTCCATTACGATCAAACAGCTCAGACCAAGCATACTCTCGGTACCCATCATTTCGGAAACTGGCGCAGGCAGGAGACCAGTAGTATTCGCGGCTAAAGACCTCATATCGGCTGTGGGCTTCAGGCATCCACCGCCCCATAAAGTGTTGCTGCTTTGCCCACCCGGTAATCAACGGATGATCGCTTGAATGGGTTAAATAGCTTCGTACCTGGTACCAGAGTTCTTTATGCGGACGCTCCCAGCGGTCCTCGCCAATCTCCGTCGGCTCCGTCCATGAACAAAGTATCTCCAGTACCAGCCATTCATTTCCCTCAGGATCAACCACGCTAATTAAAGCAAGCGGGTCAGGCAATCCAACTGTTTTAAAAATCCACTCTTTAATAGGTACATCCCAGTCATTGTAGCGGACATGGTACCACCAAAATGGTTCAAAACGGTTCTCAGGGCTTTCCCGGATAACAATCGTGGGATCAATATCTCGCACGTAGGGATCCCAAGGCCCTTCGTAGGGTCTTATTTTCGCGTCGTCGCTGTAATGGTTTTCATAAAACGGAAAGTTATCGGATACGCAGGCCAGCAATTCGTAAAAGGCCAGCCACTGGTACTTTTTGCCTATCCTTTCCTGCAATACATAATGTCTGTCGCTCGAATTCGATTTAACTTGCCTGTCAAAAAGCCCGTGCTTTTCCACATCATAGCCATATTTCTCAAATATCCATTTGACAGCCAGTCGGCTAAGCGCATCGGCATCAACATCTTTCCAATCATCGAACGCACTTTCAAAAACGTACCGTCCGAAGTCTCCATACATTTGCCCTCTTATATTGGTCTTCATTGAGTCAAGGATCGCATTTTGACTCCAATGGTGATCCATAAAGCCCGCTGCTTTATAATCGAGGTAATATTTTTTTGTCGACCCAATAGCGGGAAGTGCTGGGGGAAACTCGCTTTTATAGGGTGGCCTTATTTTTTCCAAAGGAAACCCCGGTAAAAATCCCTTTGTGACTGAAAATTCAATAATATTTCTGGCATAATCCCTCAGAAGGATGTCTGGAACCACCCTTTCCGTACTAAATACCGACTTATATATATAATTAGCCAAGACAGATAATTCCATTGTAAGGGTTGTCCTAGCAGCACAGCCATATGCTATTGCATAAAGCCTTTGCAGGATATATGGATCATTTACCTCTTTAAAGGCGGTGAGTAACTGTAACAGCACCGGAATTCTTTCCTGCAATAAGCAAATCAAAGCTTTTGTCACTGAGTCCCGGAGGGTTCTATTGGTACTGGTTAAAAACCAAGACATCGCCTGGCACAATAAACGTATAGACTCATCAGAGATGTATTCCCGTTTATCTTCTGTCCATGCCCAGTCCACCATCCTGCGGATAGGAGTAATATCTTCATCATCTCCAGGGAATTGATAGTGGATAAGCGGGGTCCACCAGCCGTCCCGATCAGACATACTAATCCGCATCAAGTTTTTATGCAGGAAATCGCTGTTAAAGTAATGGCCGGGTTGAGATGCCACTAAAAGAATCGTCGAAATAAACTCATTGTTTAGATGATGTTTGTTAACAACCACCTTGTTAATATAATCTACCAGCCGAGGCCGGATAGTCTCTTTTCTCCGCCAAATAATGCTTTTTATAAATGCTTTTGCTATAGGAAGGGTTTCACCTGTCCTTTCAGCTATCTCAAACAATTCAAATCCCGCCCGTTCGGGCAATTGGATAGAAAGGGCCTCGACAATGCCGGCGTTAAGGTATGTCCTTCTTTCATCCGCTATTAACTCAGCCAATCTTGTTCCAGCACTAAAACAGCTTTTTATATCATCCTTATTGAGGTAATTGTCCAACAGGTAAGTGCAAACCAAATGGTCAGCAAACCTCTCATAAGAAATATATAAACCGTCAAAATCGTTGCCGTCTACGTCCCAATACAGGTTTTGGGTTACTAGGCCTTCTGATATAAGGTCTCTGAAAAATTGCGGTTTATCAGTAATGACACGAACAAAATCAAGGCTGGTAATAAAAACAAATGCATTATCAAAACTGATGTAGGACGCATTTTCACTGGCTATTTTTCCGGCAAACGCTTTAATCGTTTTTTGTACAATGCCAAGGTTTACTGGCAGGTTATAGGACTCAGATATTTTTATGTTTATGGCATCGAGGTAAAAACCAATGACTGAACTGATCCCCCCGTACCCTTCGGGGATTTCATGCAGCCCTTTTTTAAAAAGCCCCTGGCAAAACAACTTCAGGAATAAAGGATTATTGAATTCCGGGTGTAACAACGGGATGGCGGGTTGTTTGATTTGGTAAGTTTCAAAGAATAATTTTGATGCCTCGTACATGAGGCTGGCAAAACCTTGGTGGGTAATTTTTACAATATTTTCTTTTTCAATCAATGATGGTGGCACCAGCAATTCTTGGTAAGAACTTCTTACGCTAAACGCTAACCCGAGATAGGGATATCGCCTAATTGCTGTGATAAACCCAGGCAGGTGATCTTTCCATAGACGCCTTCCTTCACCTTCGTTAATAGCATCTATCATCAGTAATACCCTGGTACCCAATGATTCTCCTTTTGCATTTAATGCTGCAAGAAAAATATCTCTGCCGCAGTTGGTGTGCAGTAGTTTTTTAATTTGGCTCCAGGGCTCATCAGATGAGAAATGCTGCCCGAGCAGCAGAATAGAGAATTGTTTTCTTCCCTGCCTTTTTCGTGTTATATCTGCAAGGAGGTGCGACTTCCCGATGCCCGCCTCACCTGTTATCAAAAGCACGGGATTATTGAAGAGATCCGCTGCAACACCATGCAGGAACCTTGACATATCAAGGATATTGGTTTCAAACTTTGCCAGATAGTTGATAGCCCAGCGGTTACTGTTATCAAAAGGGTCTTCCGCTTTTTTCTCACCTTTTTGCCGCTTTTCAATATCAAGCTCGCGTAGTTTCGTTGTTAGGGTTTCAATCAATTCAATCGCAGCATCAAGCAAGGACTGCCCGGCGGCCTGATCTATACGGCAAATTTCTTCAAAGTCAATTTCAGTATAAAAATACTGGAACAGAGATATCTTTTCAACTAATTCTTTTTTAAAATCTTGCACTTCTGGAATCCTGTTAATTCCGGCAACAGCTTTATGGTACGCTCTTAGGAGACTGTCGAGACAATCTGAAAATTGTATTTGAAAATACTTGTCGCGTGATAACCCTTCAAATACTTTTGCCACCGGCAGATCGAAGTTTAGTTCCGGAGTATAACGTTTGTCAAGATTACGAATGCTCTCATCCAGTCTTGCATCAAACCATTCATCAGAAAACTCTTCCCGTCCAAACCAATAATAGAGTTTGCCTGCATTGGCAGGTCTAGCTAACCTTTCAAATATTTCCGAGTTGCCCCAATATTCAATAACTATTTCTTTTCCCAGCGAACTGGCAAATGAGGTCCATTCGGCGACTTTCTTATTCCACCTATCCATGAACCATTGCTGGCGGCGAATACGGGGATCTTGCCTGTCAAGCGGCGTACAAATAAAATAACGCTTTAAAGCGGGATGTTTTTCAACCGCTGTTTTAAATGACTTGTCCAGTTGTTTCCATTGTGCCTCGCCCATGCTGGTGAAAAACTTGGCCTGCCAGGCATATTCAGAATGATCGTCGAGGACACAATATCCTTCAACGCCTCCATCAGGTGCTGCAAGCCGAACGAATTTTTGCTTGGCGGGAAAATCTTCGGCCCGCGCCAACTGGCATACCAGTTCTTCAAAGCCATTTTTAATATCTCCGTTAAAGGGCCTGAGTTTTAGCCACTCAATATTCATAGTTTGTAACCGGGTTCACCCAAATATAAATAAATAGATCGGCATTGAGATCTGATGTTGTGCAAAAGAAATAATCCTTCACTCTTTCCCACAAAGTGCCCTTGGCTAAGCTACGTGCATTGAAAGAGTCCAATCCCCTCCCTCCAAAATATTTCCCCCTTTTCCTGTAACCTTTTTTCATCTCAGCAGTAACACGTAAAAGGTATAGGTGCATAGGGAAACGATGAAGGATGATGGAGCGCAGATTATCAGGATTGAATGGATAGAAAGGGTCTTTACATTTATCTGCGTTCAATCAATTCGCTCCGGTCATTCGCTTAAACTGGAAACTATCACAAAGTGATCCCTTTGGGACAAACTGTAAACTGTTTATATGATAAAGAACTATTTTAAAATTGCCCTGCGTAACCTGCGCAAAAGCAAAACATATTCGTTCATCAATATTACCGGCCTGTCGGCAGGGCTTGCGGTTAGCATACTGCTGCTGCTGTGGGTTAACGATGAGTTGAGCTACGACCGTTTTAATGTGAACGTAGCAAACCTGTACAAGCTTGCACCAAAGTTTAGTGACGGCAGCAACCCTACTATTTTCGGTACCACACCGGCGCCTGTCGCGGTATATGCCAAAAAGGAAATACCTGAAGTGCAGGACGCCTGCCGCGTAACAGAAGACTGGACGGCTTCAGTATTTGTGTACAATGGGAAAAAAATTAATGAGTGGCACAACTGCCGCGTTGACCCTTCTTTCTTCAGCATGTTTACTTACCCGCTTATTAAAGGCAACCCACAACACCCTTTTACAGATGCACATTCTGTGGTGTTGAGTGAAACAACGGCGAGGAAGTTTTTTGGCGATGAAGACCCCATGGGCAAAGTATTAAAAGCGGACGACAAAAAATTATATACCGTAACAGGCGTGATGAAGGATATGCCCGAAAACTCATCCATAAAATATAACATGGTGTTTAATTTTGAGATGCTGGAAAAAGAGGCGGATACTACCGGTTATTATGGCTCGCTCCCCATTGATGCTAACTGGGGCCAATATAATTACGACACCTATGTACTGTTAAAGCCGGGTGCCAATGCTATTGTAGCGGGGCAAAAGATGGGTGCAATGCACCGCCGTAACCAAAATAGTGACTTTAATAAAAACCTTGTTTACCTGCTTAATCGGCTTACCAAAATACACCTGTATGCTGTGGACGGTAAAGAACAGGGGATGATGATCGTGCGTGTATTTTTTATAGTGGCGGTGATCGTACTGTTGATAGCCTGCATAAACTATGTAAACCTTATTACGGCACGCGCCATGAAACGCAGCAAGGAGATAAGCCTGCGCAAGATAGTTGGCGCCGGCAAGGCAGGCCTGTTCCTGCAGTTTTTGAGCGAATCGCTGCTCACCTTTCTTATTGCGCTTGTGTTTGCTACCGGTATTATTTACCTGGTAATGCCTTTGTTTAATGATATTTCCGGCAAAAATATTTCTTTCAAACCGTGGTCTGCGGATGTACTTGTGGTGTATGGCATTACCATGCTGGCCACACTGCTGCTGGCAGGCATTTACCCGGCTATAACACTTTCATCGTTCAGGCCGCTGGAGGCCATGAAGGGCAAGCTTAGCGGCATTGGCAGCAAGGGCGGTTTCCGCAAAGTACTGGTGGTGGTGCAGTTTAGTTTTTCAATCATACTTATTACAAGCACCATCATCATAGGTAAACAGTTAAAATACATACGCGAAAAGAACCTGGGCTACGACAAGCAAAATGTTTTCAGTTTCTGGATGCGCAACATCAATGACCATTACGATGCATCAAAAGCAGAGTTGCTGCAGCAACCGGGCATACTGGGGGTTACAGAATCGGGGGTAGACATCATCAGCAACCATGCCGGCAGCAGCGACATAGACTGGGATGGCAAGCGGCCCGACCAGCAAACTTTTGACATTAGCCAGATGCCGGTGGAAAGAAATTTTTTAGAAGTGATGGGCATAAAGCTGGCAGAGGGGAAGGGCTTTACCGGCACGCAGGCAGACAGCACCAATTTTATATTAAACGAAACTGCCATTAAGCTAACAGGCATAAAAGAGCCAGCTGTGGGCAAACGCCTTACTTTCCACGGTATAAAAGGCATGATTGCGGGTGTGGTGAAGGATTTTCATTTCCAGGATATGCACAAGGAAATACGCCCCTTGCTGATGCAATACGACAAACAGTGGCGTGGAAAAATGTATGTAAGAACCACCGGCAAGGATGCGGCCAAAGCGCTTGCGGCTACAGAACGCCTGTGGAAAAAATATAACACAGACTATGCCTTTGACTATACCTTTTTGGACAGTGATTTTAACGATCTGTACAAGAGCGATACCCACGTGGGGGTGCTGTTTAATTGTTTTGCCCTATTGGCGATATTAATATCCTGCCTCGGCTTGTTCGGGCTGATAACCTTTACTGCCGAAAGCAAGGTGAAAGAGATTGGTGTACGCAAAGTGCTGGGCGCAGGAGTGCCGCACATCGTGGCCTTGCTGTCAAAAGACTTTTTAGTGCTGGTGGCTATTGCGGCAACCATTGCCTTCCCTATTGCCTGGTATGGGCTTAACAACTTTTTGCAGGGCTATGCATACCGCACTAACATAAGCTGGTGGGTGTTTGCAGCAGCAGGTACAACAACCATGCTTGTTGCCATGCTAACGGTTAGTTTTAGATGTGTGCAGGCCGCACTGGCAAACCCGGTGCAGAGTTTAAGGACAGAATGAGGACGATGATTTGGATGGATTTTACGGATTGTGAGGATTGGCGGAAATTAATGTAAATTGAAGCTGATCGGACTTTAGTTTTAACCAAAAAAGCACAATAAATCTGTTGTTCCTAAATTGAAAAAAAAGAAAATTGAAATACTTACAAACAGGCAACTTTTTTGGCCGTATAAATACATCCACGCATCTTGAAAATATTATTCTGAGCGATGTTGTCCACTCAGCTGACAGGTCTGACTGGCACTACCATGAGAACGCTTTTTTTTCATTTATCCTGAAAGGCCGGGTACTGGAGGAAAACATGAAAGAGCAATTCCGTTGTTCGGCTGGAACGCTTTTGTTTCAGCACTGGCAGGAGCCGCACTATAATATTTGCCTGCAGAACCATACCAAAACGTTTTATGTTGAAATAAAAAAGCCATGGCTTGAAAAGCATTTATTAAATAATGACCAACTGCAGGGGAGCCGGCATGTTGATGACCCGGAGGTTAAACTTTTGTTCCACAATCTTTATAAAGAAAGCAAAATATCTTATTCAGGCACGGCTCTTGGCATACAGTCAACCTTAATACAAAGGCCGCAGGCCATCGTGGTTAAGCAGGTTAGAAGAAATCTTACGTACCTGTGAAACCGGGAAAATTACGCTTGATTATTTATCGGGCGAACTGGCCGTTCATCCACGGCATATTTGCAGAGATTTTAACAAATACTTTCATTGCACCCTTGGCGAATACCTAAGGAAAATTAAAATTGAAAAATCACTCACCCTGCTTTGTAACAACGATATGTCTTTAACCGAAATCGCCTTTGAATGTGGCTTTGCCGACCAAAGCCATTTTATACGATGCTTCAAAGAAATGAATAATATCACCCCTTTGCAATACCGCAGGGCAATAATGTGCAGATAAATAAAAAAGATGTGAATTTCATTCTATTTTATGGCCTGCGACCCAAATACCTTTAATAAAAAATTACGATGAAAATTACCTCGGTGTTTTTACAAATAAGCCTTACTATAATTTGTGGATTTGCCTCTGCCCAGGTCTCCTCACAATCTGTGATTGCAAATGACAAATCACTGGCAGCCAAAATAAGCAATATCCTTGCGGAATATTACGATCCCAAAAGCTTCGGTTGCGCCATACTGATAGCCAAAAACGGCAAGATTATTTATGAAAACGCAACCGGGATGGCAGACATTGAATTAAACGTACCCATGACAACCGGCATGATTTTCAGGGTAGGGTCAATCACCAAGCAGTTTACCGCAGCCGCTATTCTTCAGCTAAAGGAAAAAAGGCTGCTGGATTTACAAGATGACATCACAAAGTTCATCCCTGACTATCCTTCGCACGGATACAAAATTACCATTGAAAACCTGCTGACACATACATCCGGCATAAAGGACATGACAGAGATGGAACAGTTTAATTCTGTATTTCAAAGGAAGGATTTTACGCCCGCTGAACTCATTGATTCTTTCAAAAACCAGCCAATGGATTTTGCACCCGGTACAAAATGGAAATACAGTAATTCAGGATATCTTATTCTCGGTTATATTATTGAAAAGGTATCGGGGAAATCCTACCCACAATACATAAATGACAATATTTTTAAATCTTTAGGCATGGAGCATGCATATTACGACAACACTTCTGCAATTATAAAAAACAGGGCAAGCGGGTACAAGCAGGGGCAGACCATTCCGGTTAGTAACGCTGACTATATAAGTATGACTGTACCATTTTCAGCGGGCGCATTAATGATGACCGTTGATGACCTGTTCAAATGGCATGAAGGGCTATATCAATACAAAATTTTGAAGAAAGAAAGCCTTGACCTGGCCTTCACCCCATTTACGCTGAGTAACGGCGAAAAAGTGAAATATGGTTACGGATGGGGGCTTGATTCGCTTAATGGAAGCAGAACAATTCAACATGGCGGAAATGTAAATGGGTTTTCCGCCTTTGAAATTTATCTGCCCGTTGAAGATATTTTTGTTGCGGCATTCAGCAATTCAGCGATGAGCAACACGGTAAGCCTTTCACAATTAGTTGCCTGTATAGCCGCCGGAAAACCAAACGTAAAAGAAATAACTGTACCGGAGAATATCATGAACAACTATACGGGCCTGTATAAATTTAAGTTGGATGGCCCCTCAACAACAGAAATATACAAAAAGGATGGTAAATTATTTCTTCACGATACCCACTCACCGATACCCTGGCAAATGCATTTTACAACCAATACTGACTTTTATTGTAACCCGGTATTTCCGAATAATCACCACTTCGCAACAGACAGCACAGGAAAAGTAACCGCATTTATTGTGCAGGCTCCCGGTTATACATCCACAATAACAAAAATTAAGTAGTACTGCTCTTCCCTCCGGCTGACTTAGTCCGAATTGAACGGGCGGGCGCTCTCACGGCTACGGTTGGCTATACGCCGGCATTTAAAATCATTAGCCAGTAACTGCTGATGAATAAAGTTACTAAAATTGATGATATGAACTGCAACCCCTGCATTAGCCACCTGCTGGAACACCCTCGGGAAGCGAAAGCGTAAACGGAGTGGCCAGGATGTTGCAGTGGAATCTCTGCAATGCTGACACAAAACGTCAGCATTGCAAAGATTATAAAGCATCAATCCGGAACAACCATTAGCGAGGCGGGCAGTTTAGCCCTGCTTATGAAAGAATGAGGTAATTTCCCCTACCCATAATTTAGGCTCTTCCAGGGGCGCAAAGTGCCCGCCCCTGGGCATCGCATTAAACTGCTGCACATTTACCCTGCGCTCCGCCCATGCTTTTGGAAGCTGTCCATCGGCAGGAAAAAACGCCACTCCGGTGGGAACTTCTACCCGCTGCTCCGATTTGGGCATACCCATATATGAAGCCCTCGACAATTCCAGGTACATGCGATTGGCTGAGTTAATCGTTTGGCTAACCCAATATATCATTATGTTAGTGAGCAATTCATCCTTCGTAAAACTGTTTTCAATATTTCCTTTATTATCACTCCATGAATTGAATTTTTCAATTATCCAGGAAGTCAATCCAACCGGTGAATCATTAAGGCCATAGCCCAATGATTGGGGCTTTGTTGATTGCACCATAATATATCCGCCTTCCGTAAAAAACCATTGCTGTGCATATTTTCCAAATGCCTGCTCCTCCGGCGACGTCGTGCTCCAATCCTCCCTGCCGCCAGGGAAACCAACATCGGTTAAATGTATAGCTTTCACATATTGAGGATACTGGTTGGCCAGTGATTTTGTTACTGCGGTCCCCAAATCGCCGCCGGCAGCGTAAAACGATTTATAGCTCAGCACCTCCGTCATTAGCTTCATCCATATACCGGCTATTTTATCCGGGGCAAGTGCCACCTTATCCGAAAAGCCAAACCCAGACAGCGAAGGCACTATTACATCAAAGGATTCATTGGCATTTCCGCCAAAGCCTGCGGGGTCGCTTAGCATTGGTATTACCTTGTAAAAACGATAAAAGCTATCCGGCCATCCATGTGTGAGAATCAACGGCCTTGGGTTTTTGCCTTTCCCTTTTACGTAAACAAAATGAATGGATACTCCGTCAATTTCAGCTTCGAATTGCGGAAATTGATTCAGCGCGGCTTCCTGTTTGCGCCAATCGTATTTTGTTTGCCAATAGGTAACCAGCTCCCTTAAATATGTGGGGTTGGCGCCATATCCCCAGCCCGCATTTTGGGGCTCATCCGTCCACCTGGTGTTTTTCAACCTGTTCTGTAAGTCTGCCAGTACGTTTTCCGGCACATTAATTTTAAATGGTTTCATGTCCTGATTTGTTTGATTAGAGTACAAATCTCGGATGGCCTTATGTCAAGGGTATGTCAGGGGTGCAGGAGGGATTACAAATATTTTTTTGCATACTGGTCCATCGTCATTTTATGCGGCTCAAAATGGTCGCCCAGTACCTCCATATTGGTCATTCTATCCAGCCGGAAGGACCTGAAATCATTTCGCAGCCTGCAAAAGGCTATCATTGTCCAATCTTCCTGTGTGTTATGGTACATGGCAAAGGGCTCAATCACCCTTTCGGAATTGGTGCCATCAGGCGACTTATACGTAATTTTTATCAGTTGATAATTGGTCAATGCCATTTGAATATCAATCAACGATTTACTGGTTAGCTGTGCTTCAAAATTTTTCCCAATAAACATTCTGTCAGTCAGCAATTCGGTTTTTGCCTTGCTTGAATTTCTTAATACTGATTTTATTTTTGAAATAGCCTTTGAAAATTCGTCAACAAGGGAGGCATCCTTATTTTTCAAAATAATCTGTTCGCTGGTAATCAGCGCATAGGCTTCTTTTTCAGTAAACATAACCGGCGGTACTTTATAACCCTCCATAATACAGTAGCCTTTACCCTCTTCCGTCAGAATAGGAACGCCTGCATCCTGCAATGCGCGAATGTCCCGGTAAACCGTGCGTACGCCGATACCGAATTTTTTTGATATTTCAGTAGATGTCAAAAGGCGTTTGGACAGCAATAACGTTAGTATCGCCACCAAGCGGGAAAGCCGCGTAGTTTGATTTTCATCCATTGTTCCATCCTGGTGCTGGTGATTGGATAATAGTGCTTAAACAACTGTTTGTAAAGTAAAGATATAAAAAGGGCATGATTAGTACCCCGCAGCGCATAGGGTAAGGACGTGAAACGATGGAGGATGATAGAACGCAGGTTTTGGGGATTGTACGAATTAGCACAGGCAGAAGTGCAACTGAGAAAGATTGTTTATTTCCTGGAATTTACAAATTCAAACTTTTCCCGCATGCTCTCTATCAACCTGTCGGCCATAAAATCCAGCATAGGCTGCAGGTCGTTATCAGAAAGTTCGAAACGCTTTAAGTATTCATTTTTATCAACTTCTTTAATAAAAATAGGTGCATACCCACTTTTTAATAGAATGAGATTGGTAAAGATTCTGCCAATTCTGCCATTCCCATCGCTAAAAGGATGTATGTTGTTTAGAAATTGTTGGTGGAAATATGTAGCAGCAGTTAAAATATGTTTGGAAGTATCTTTTGTATCTGCGTTTTTTATTGCTTCGTTTGTATGCAATATAAGTTCTTCCATCGCATTTGCCACTTGCACCGGCGGCATATAATTATGTATTTTGCCTGTAGCCCTTACTGTTGCATTCGCAAATAACTTGTATTTACCGGGACTGTACAGGGCGTCATCACCCCACTGGTCTGTATCTTTCATTAATTCTTTGTGAAGTGCCTTTATATTTTCTGTAGAAAAGCTCTGAGACCTGTAGTTATTAAATACCGTATCTAAAATTTTCTGATGGTTTATTATGTCTAACACCTCACCCGGTGCGGCGTTCTTAGGGGTTACAAAATCACGGAGTAATTTAATGGTCTGGCCGTATGTAAGGGTATTGCCCTCCAGTTTATTTGAATTGTATGTAAAGTCAACTTTAACTTTTCTAAGAAAAGCATCTGCCCAATCGCCGCCGGGAAACAGCTCGCTTATTTTACTTTTAAGTGCGTCAATAGACTTAAGTTTATTGTCAATGTTCATTGTTTAAAGTCTATTTCATAGTCAAATCCCTTAGTTCGTACTTTCGTCAGCCATTCTTTGTACAAATTCTTGCCAATAACAAGTTTACCGTTCTGTATAGATAGCGTGAGCCCAATTATGTAGTTTTGCAGATCGGGCCTGAACTCCTCCTGCACATCATCTAAAAATATAGTATCTTTTTTTGATAGATGCTGCAATGCATTTAAACTTTCTGCTATAATATATAGTTCATTCATAATAAAAATTTACTGCATGGCTGCCTGTAGTTGTAACAAATGTAACAAATTTCAAGCTGTTTGCATCTTCATTGGTATTGTATCAAACAGGGTTATATGGGTCAGGGTATGTCTCTTAGCCTCCCTTCCGCAAAAGAGCAGCTGCCGGCCTAAGGCGTACACACCTGCACCAGGGTGAGGAGAGAATGAGCCTGATGAATTATAAAATGTATCTTCATAGCCGACGGTGCGGATGCTTCATTAGGGCAGGTGTATAAAAACAGCAACACTGCGTAATGCGCTGTTCGCCTGAGCCCCCGAAGTTTATCTTCGCCTTCGTTAGTAAAATACCAATGAAGATGAAATAAATGCAGGTGTTCATTATCTATTATCCGTTGTTGTTTAAAACATAAACAGCGGTAGGGTTTTGTGCCGGAGGGGCTGCTCAAACACCTTAAAACATTTTTATAAACCTGCTTAGCTCTTGTTCCCGTTCCTGTAACCAAAAAACTGTCATGGTTACTTTTTGGGGCAGGTGTTTCAATTCAACCAGTTTTACATTCATATTAGTGCCACGTACGGAAGAGATGGGTTCAATTGAAATACCAAGACCGGCTTCTACCAGCCGCAGTACACCTATGGAATGTGCTGACTCATGGGCCACTTTTGGCTTAAAGCCAAAGCCCTGAAATATCTGCAGAATCGCTTCTACGTAACCAATGCCGGTAGAAAGTTGCGGCAAGATAAATGTTTCATTCTTTAAGACCGACAGATCAGTGAATTTTGATTTTGACAAAGGGTGGTTAATAGGCAGGATCAAAACAAAATTTTCTTTGTATAATATTTTCGAGTTCATCTCCGGTGGCACCAGTATATTGGGGGCAATACCAATATCTGTTTCCCTGGTTAGTAACATTTCAATTTGCTGAAAGTTTGATGTTTCCTGTGCAATGGTTTTTAGGTTTGGCCATTTTTCCTTCACCTTAACTAAAAAGGAAGGCACTACTGTGTTCATAGCCGAACTGGCGTGCGTAACCCTTATTTCACCGGCTTCGCCATTATGAAGCTGTGCAGTCCTGGTAATTGTTTTATGCAGGTCCTGTAATATCCTGTCTGTTTCTTTTTGAAAAAATATACCAGCTTCAGTCAAAGTAACAGTTCGCCTGTTCCTGTTAAACAACAAGGCGCCTGTTTCATTTTCCAGCAATTGTATTTGCCTGCTCAAAGCCGGCTGCACAATATTGATCTGCTCAGCAGCTTTTCTAAAGTTGAGTGTTTCACATAAAACAAGGAAATTTTTAATTTGCTGAACATCCATACTGATCAATATTAGTTATCAATCAATCAAAATTAACCATTATATTTTATCAGGAAAAGTACATTGCTTTGCTTAGAAAGAATTTTTGAAAGGAAATGAGTATAACAAGATCAGGCAGGCTGGCATTCGTCCTTGTTGATATTAAAAAGGGATTTGAGGACATTGAATTTTGGGGCGGGCAGCGTAATAATATAATCAGCTAATCAATCAATATTATGAAGGAAGCAAAACAAAAACTGATTCTTGCAGAACAGAGAACAATAGAATTATTTAATGCTGTTGAAGAACAGGGTTTAATAGTTGCGGGAAAGTCTGAGCAGGAATTGACCACGGAAATAGTAAAACTTGCAAAAGATCTTTTTGGAATAGACGAATACTGGCATAAAAAAATTGTCAGGACAGGCCCTAATACGCTTCAGCCTTATACCGGAAACCCACCTGACCTGGTTATTCAAAAAGATGATATTCTGTTCTTAGACTTTGGCCCTATTGTCGAAGGTTGGGAAGCAGACCTGGGAAGAACATACGTTTTGGGCAATGACCCCTTAAAGATAAAGCTGAAAAGAGATGTAGAAGCTGCCTGGCACGAAGCAAAGGCCTGGCATGCAGAACAGGCGAGCCTTACGGGTGCTGCATATTTCAACTATATTATTGAGCTTGCAAAACGCTACGGTTGGGAGTTTGGAGGAGAGATAGGTGGCCACATAGTAGGCCATTTTCCTCATGAGCAACTGGAACCCGGCGATCTTGGCTTAGATATACATCCCGGCAATGACAGTGATATACTGCAGCCGGACAAACAAGGAAACAGCAGGCACTGGATTTTGGAATTGCAATTTGTGGACAGGGTAAATAATATTGGCGGCTACTTTGAGCAGTTGTTGTAGCAGGCTGATAATAAAATAAAACCCGGGTTGAACATTGTATTTGCACGACAACAATTAAAAGTGCAGTATAGCCCCTGGATGTGGAGGGCCAGTTGGTTATATCCGTTGCACATGAGAGGCGGGGTCGGGTTCAACTCCCGGCCTTGCTGCAAAGAGGTCTTCTGAAAGGAAGGCCTTTTTAATTTGGATATATGGGTTGACGGAAGCAATCACCTTGCGCCAAGTTACCTAATACAATGGGAGTTTTTTTGCACCCTGGGTAGAGCGTATGTGTTTTTCGTCTTTGAGTTTTTCAATTGCCCTTTACAAAAGGGCTTTCATCAACAGTTCGCGATAGCCAGCGGAATATTGCGAACAAATAGACCTTAACCTTTCATCGCTGGGATATGAACCGGTATCATCAATATACCCGGTGTTTTATCCTGGCTGTAATAAAGCATCTTGCCGTCAGGCGAAACATAAGGGTCGCTGTTACTGTTACCATTGTTCACTACAGCAGATAGTTTTGTTCCCTGCGACCAGCCACTACCCATGCGGTAGCTGATATAGAGGTCGCCATTGCTTACAAAAATAATATAGCTTTCATCCGGGGCTATAAAGGGATCATAAATTTCGTCGGTTCCATTAAGTGAAAGCAGTTCTGGTTTGGCATAGCGGTCGCCCAGCCACCTGGCATAATAGCCGCCCATTCCTTTATTGCCATCACGGTTGCGCGAACAGAAACAGACTGACCCGCTGCCGCTGACAGAAGGGCCGTAATCATTGTATCCTGTTTCATTAACCGGCGCATCAAAATGCCTTGGTGCTGACCATTGGCCATTAGGCAGATGGTCTGCATACCATAGATGATTGTTCTTTTGAGCGCTGTCCTGCGGCATACTTTCAAGCGGACGGTTTGATACAAAAACCAAACGGCTGCCGTCAGGTTTCATAGCGGGGTCCCAATCTTTCCAATGGCCGGAAAAAGGGGCGGTAGTGGTTTTGCTCCATTTACCATTTGCCAGCGTCGAGTAAACTATCGTCTGCCCGTCGGCAATAAATACGGTTTTGCCATCGGGCATAAAGGCTAATACCGATTCGTTATTTGTGACCGCCATGGCCGCATGCGTAAAAAGGGTGGGTGCCGCGCCGGCAACAACTATATCCTGGCTAAAAGCGGTAAAGCTGCTGAAGCCTGTAACCAAAACAGCGGCAATTTTTTTTGAATGATGAGTTATGATGTGCATAGCAGTTATTGTAAGCTGAAATATGAAAACCTCTTCGGTTCTGATTTCTGTTTAAAGCTGGATTTTCTTTTTCATTCTCGCCGGTCCCAAATTGTTGAGCGGTAAAAAAAATACTGCAATGGTGGAAAAGAGGAGAGATGAGAATGAGGTGTTTTCCTGTTCTTCTCCGTTATAATAAGATATTCTGTTGGCAAAGGCCTTTGTTATTTTTAGTAAGATGTCAGGATTCACATCCCCCGGCCGACCCGCGTTGAACTGCCGATTCCGCTGTAAAAGGATTTTAATTTAGAGCACCTCAGTCAAAGCCAATCTTCTTCCAACCCGGCTGCATTCTACGCAAATTACAAAAGGTACGAAAAAAATCTTACGTAAAATTTGTATCGTACGATTTTTATACTACATTTGTGTCATTATGAGTTTAAAAGATCAACATATACCGGTTGAACCTACCAAGTCAGAGCTTGAAATATTGCAGGTGCTGTGGGATAAAGGCCCTTCAACAGTCCGGGAAGTCAATAAGGAGCTGCTTAAGCAAAGAGAGGTGAATTATACCACCACGCTAAAGCAGATGCAAATTATGGCCGATAAGGGGCTTCTTAACCGTGACCAGGGTCAAATGAAACACATATACAGCGTAGCTGAAGAAGAACATAAAACAAAAGCGTACCTGCTGGATAAATTCCTGGACTCAATGTACAAAGGCTCGGCCAGCAAGCTTGTGATACAGGTGATCGGCCAGAAAACGACATCCCGCCAAGACCTGCAGGAAATAAAAGACATGATAAAAAAGCTTGAAGAAGAACAAAAAAACATGCCATGAACAACGCAATAGCAAACCTTTTTTCCGGCCAGGTGGCTAATGCCGTCAGCCGCACACTTATCCACTCTTTATGGCAGGGCGCGCTGCTGTCTGTTGTAACCGGGCTGGTAATGGCCTGTACGCGCAAGGCATCGTCCCCAATCCGCTACAATTTGCTGGTCGCGGCAATGGCGCTGTTTGCTGTTGCGGTGGCGGGCACATTTTGCTTCGAATTTAGCAACGGGGATGCACATATGCCGGCATCAACAGGTCAGCATGTAGTTAATACCGTGCCCATTCTGTCCGAAAAAATGATATATACAACGTCACCCAGTCCTTCTATTTGGGAAACCATCAGTTTTTATTTGAACACGTATGCATCAATCATTGCATGTACATGGCTGTTGATCGTTTGTGCGCGTTGCCTGCAGTTGGTAACCGGCCTGCGGGAAATATATCGCCTTCGTCACAAAAACAGATCCGGTATTGGCAGTTATTGGGAAGAGCAGGTTCGGCAGCTTAGTGATCAGTTGGGCATTAAACGGCTGGTTGGCATCGCCCAGTCTGCAAGGGCAAAAGCCCCTATGGTTACCGGCCACCTGAAGCCTTTAATTTTAATACCCATCGG
>Ga0207159_1103_pt1 | contig 20692 bp, 25 predicted proteins | sample Alteio_BWMinHeat_23_FD_153511 | JGI IMG/M metagenome (GOLD analysis project Ga0207159, IMG submission 153511) | Enriched cells from forest soil in Barre Woods Harvard Forest LTER site, Petersham, Massachusetts, United States -... | ecosystem: Environmental > Terrestrial > Soil > Temperate forest >... | reverse complement strand
CGCGCAAACGCGAAAATCTCTTATTATTGAAGATGCACAAAATGATGCGCGATTTTCATTTAAGGTTGATAAACTTTCTCAAGTAAAAACTAAATCGCTCATTGCTGTTCCTATCGTATTTCAAAATAGAACTCTAGGAGTTATTGAACTTATCAATACTTTAGAAGAACGGGGCTTCTCACAGTCTGAATTAGCCTTACTGGAAACCATTGCAGATTTTGCTGCTATCGCCATGACGAACGCGATGGCCTACGAACGTATTTTATGGTATTCACAACATGATCCTTTGACTGGATTATTTAATCGCTCGCATCTCGATCAATTAACCACAGAATATCGTAATCTCGACAAAGCTGCCTTAAAGGAAACAGATCATTCTTATGCTATTGCTATTTTAATTGATGTGGATAAGTTTAAAGAGGTAAATGACTCGCGAGGTCATCAAATCGGCGATCAAATTTTAATTAAAATGGCACAAATTTTAAATGCCGTTTGCAGAAAGAATGATTTTGCGTATCGTATTGGCGGAGATGAATTTTTAATAACAATTTTAGATTTAGATAAAAATGAAGTATCAGCAATAATGACAAGATTGCAAAAAAGCTTAAAATTAAGCTCTAAACAAATTGCTCCCGCACAAGGTTTTTCATTTGGGATGGCAAGCGGACTAAAAAACGATTTACGTCGTTTAATAAAAAAAGCGGATGATCAAATGTATATATACAAAGGAATTCGCAGAAAAAATCGAGTGTCGTCGGAAACTTCTTAAAATAAAATGGTTCCTTGCATGTATAACACTACCTTGCCACTAATCAATACCCGCTCCCCTTCGTAAACGCAAAATAATTCTCCACCGCGTTCCGAAATTTGCAGCGCATGTAATTCTTTTTTATTTAAACGTTGCGACCAATAAGGTGTCAATAAACTATGTGCAGCGCCGGTGACTGGATCTTCCGGAAATATTTTGTGCGGATAAAATGTACGCGAAACAAAATCTACATTTTCTCCTGGCGCTGTCACCGTAATACCACGATGATCACTTTGTTGCAGCAAATGCATATCCGGATGTAAATGACGGACATCTTCTTCTGTCGCATAAACAGCGAGACAACGTTCATTTTGATATTGATAAATTTCAACCGGCGGTATTACCAATCCTTTGATCACAATACCACTGCCAGATGCAGGGAATTTCTGTGGTATTTTTGCTGGAAAATTTAATGTAAACAAATCACCTTGACGCGTTAATTGTAATTTCTCACGCGGAGAAGATAAAATCACTTTTTTCCACGCAGGTTCTAACATATTAAAAATGACGAAAGCAGCCGCTAAGCTGCCATGACCGCAGAGAGGAATTTCAATTTCGGGTGCAAACCAGCGGACATGAAATTGATTTCCATCACGCACTAAAAATGTTGTAGCTGGCAGATTATTTTCTCTAGAAATTGCAAACAAGTCTGTCTCCGGCAACCATTTTGGCAAGACACATACCGCCGCGGGGTTTCCAGAAAATAATTTATCGGTAAACGCATCAAGATGATATACAGGAATTTTCATCTCTTAACCCTTGTACAGACGACCATAATAAAGTTTGGTTTCATATAAAAATTCTACACAACCATCATGCTGATATTTATTAAATATTTTTTTTAATTCTTGCATCATTGTATCATAATTAACATCACCTGGTCGCAGACTATAGGAAGCAGATAATAACCGGCCTTGCAAACCTTGCCAGTCAAATATTTGAATATTCTTAAAGCTTCTCACTTTCATTTGGTTAGGACTAAAAAAATCAGCTACTGCCGTTTTATCAAACTTCCTGGCATTCGATTCGCGATAATCGGTTCCATACTTCAAAATCAATTCCTCGTAATCACGAATCAACATCGATTGCTCTTGGTTTCTAACATTCCACATCAACATCACCCAACCCGGGGAAGTTAATATGCGCTTGAATTCTATTTTAGTTTTAACGGGATCAAACCAGTGAAATGCAGTGCCAACAGTAACCAAATCAATACTTTGACTCGGCAAAGTGGTTGCCTCTGCAGTTCCATCAATGCTATAAAAATTTTTATAATTTTTTAAAAAATCTTCGGCCGCTTCACGCATCGCTTGATTAGGCTCAACAGCATATACTGTGCTACCAAAGTCGAGTAATAATTTTGAGAATAGTCCTGTCCCAGAACCCACATCGGCGACCGTGGATTGAGTGGATAAACCACACTCCTCAATAAGAACTTGTAATACTTCATGTGGGTACGATGGACGATATTTTAAATAATCTTGCACAGTAGTTGTAAAACGTTCAGTAGGTTTTGACATATATGGCTCATTAGTCTATTGCTTCAGATTTTTTTTTAAATTTTTCTTTAATTTTATCTTTTAAAATTAAAAGCACAATGGTGCCCGCTAAGAAAAACAAATAAATTGGATAAGCCCCAGCCAGTGTCCATTTACTCACTGAAAAAACTTCCAACGTATTAGCAATAAAAAATATAAACCAGGCGATGAAATCTTCGGATTCAGGTTCGCGATAAGTTTTGACGATAGTTGGCAGTGCTCCCGCCAGATCGATAAACATATTAATATACAATGTCACTAAAGGATTATTTGCCATCAACCATGGAACAAGACTCATCACAGCAGTAATGACGCAAATTTTATCTAATCTACTCCATTCGGCATAACCATAACGAATAGAAAGAATAGCGGTAATAAAGGGACCCAAGAAATATCCCAGCGGCAACCAAATTGAAGTTTTATCTCCGGTCGCGATGTAGGAAAAAGCCAGCAAGCCGCCAACTAAAGTCCAAATAAACCAAGAAGCTTTATTGGGACGAGTTTTATGCGCGAAAATGCTGATGATATAAGGAATGTAACCAACTAAAGCAAGAACACCAGCAATAATTCCGAGTGTTTGATGGAGATTCTGCATAATCAGTCCTAGTTAACATCTAATACTAGGATAGCATGAATTCTTTACTCTTTAAAACTAGGGTCTGTTTACAGACCCTAGTTGAGGGTACCATATATCGCCTGCCCTTGGTGTTTATGATAGGCCCAGTAACGATCGCCGTAAGACCAATGCCAATATTCCGTTGGATAATTCACAAATCCAACCGTTTGCAACGCATGATTCATGATTTTTCGATATTTCTTAGCATCAGCAGAAATAATTTGCGAATCCGTTTCTGAAATAGCGCCATCTTTATCCTGCATCCAATCTTTAGGATGAATACCCATATCTACCGGCTTACCGGCATCGTTTAACAAGTAAATATCAATCGCGCCACCCGTAGAGTGCGGCGGAACATTAGTGGATCCATCTTCATTGATCACTGGCGAAACGAGTTTGGTGGTTTCTACAAAAAGTTGATGCGGTGACCAATCAGGATGCATAGATTTAACCTTGGCATAACGATTGTCGAATAACATTTTTTGCAAATGTAAGCTGCGATAAGCTTCGTATAAGCAAAAATGCAAACCCTTAGGCAACAATAATTGTGCTTGTTTAATTTTTTCATAAACAGAACGCCGCATTTTTGTGTAATCCGTGTTATTGGGAATTTCGGGTGAAGGACCGTAAACAATGTCATTGTGATTGATTAAATCAATCATCGGTTCGCGATTATCTATCACGGATATCATCAAAACATCTGCATCGGTAATGAGCGTGATATTCTTTTTTGCCGAACTAAGATTTGCTGCAGCAGTATTATTCATGATCACTCCACATAACAACACCAAAGACATTAAAAATCGCATGTAATTCTCACCACCAAGCCAGATTGATTTAAATAATAAATGTAAAATCAATATATTACAATCATTTTATGATGTTAATCATGAAAGCGTAAGAAAAGAATTCATCAGTCTGTGGGCTCGCGACTTATTATTGACATGTCATTGATGGGCTGACCACAAGATAATCTCTGATAATGTTTACAACACCATCAGGAAGGGACGTTACCTGCTGAATCTCCATATGTTTTTTCTCCTCCGCATGGCTGCGGGCGCCTAATACCATCAGCGGCTCTGACAATACTGAAGACGTGCGGGCACTGGGATCCATCGCGAAAAAATTCTGCTGAATGACTTCACAATATAAATATCGACGCACTCGTTCATCAGCATATTGCAAGCCAGCATCAAGGATATCGTTGATCATACTGATGAGTTGATAATCATTCGGTGATTTTTCCATTTCGTTGATGAGCAGCGTGAATGTCAATTCGAATAGAGTTTTTTGCTGCTCAGGAGAAATCTGATGTAAATACATCTTCAATGCATTGCATGCCTGCGCTCTCTTATTTTTATAATTGTAACCTTCGCTATAAGATACTGAAATAACTGAAATAATGGATTTAATAGTGACAGGTTGAAATTCGTCTGGCAACTTGGGTGTCAGTACAGCTAGCGTATTCATGACATCTTCACTAAACATATAACTATGCTCATCACTTAGCGCGGAAACTAAATCGCCCACAAGTTGCTGTTGTTGCTTTTCTTCTTGTATATATGAAACAGACTGATAAAGTGCATGAGCAGCGGCACTTTTAACATAATAATGTTCATCATGAAAAAGCTTATTATGAAAGATCGCAATGTATTCTTGTTGTGTCGCTCGATCATGAATAGTGTGCATTATTTTCGATAAGATTTTAATAAGCTCTTTTCGATACTCATAAGAATAGTTTTCCGAGGTATTTTTATCCACTTCGCTTAACTTCATTTCACTCAACATGTGTTGTTGATTAACAGGTGAGAGTGTTTCAAGGATCCTTGCGCAGGTGTCGTATTTTTTACAATTAAATGGCCTAGGTGAAAAATTAATTTTTATTATTTGTCTTAATATCATTTGCCGACGCGCCTCATCAGAAATCGTTGGCACAATTAAAGTAAGACTATTAACAATATCAATTTTATCGTCAAGATAATCATCATTAGGTTTCGGTTTTTTGGCTAGTTCTGCTATGAGTGAGTGACAAACATTCTGCTTTAACGTCTCATCCTGAATCCTAATCATCATGTTTTGAATCGTGATGATAGCCGTTCTTTTTATTTCATCAGTTGGATCACTCAACTGTGGAAGCAACTCTTTCACAATATCTTGGCAATGAGCCTCATTAGAATAAATCGGCAACAGCACACTTAAGGCGAGATATAATTTATTTTTTTGCACATGTACCATCATGTCTTGTAATTGTGATGCGGATAAATAGCTTACCATCTTCACCACTAATGCTGTTTGAGCTTGAATAGCTGTAGTTCGCAAATGTTCGACTACAATTATCAATGTTGTAAACCGATGTTCAGATTGCATTAATGGAGTTAATTTGCAGAGTACTTTTGCAGCGTGCTCAGGGCCTAAGCCAGGCTTTCCAGTTAAGCCTGGAAGTAAGCTCTCGGTTAACACTTTTGAAGCTTGCTGCTGTTTCAACCCTGAAAACCTATTTATTATTTCTAATATGGTATCTACAGCAACAATTTGGCCTGTTTTATTTGTCTGAATAATATCTAGCAATCTATCAAATAATTCTATTTGTAGAATATTATCTGATGTATGCTTGATAATCTGCTTAAATGCATCGATATGATACACTCGTTCGCGATATCTCTTTTGTTCACCTATTGTGCGTACTACCAATGCAAATTCACGTTGTTGATCAGTACTAAGAATGGCAACAATTCTGCTAACATTTCCTATTAAGAAACTTTCTCGTTTTTCTTCATTATCATATTGGCTCCTCAATGGTTTTTCTTCCCAATAAGGATTCTTACCATTTAATTGATTAACAAGGCTTAACATTTCCTTGGCATTTTCATTAAGTTTTTTGAGCGAATCAGCTACGATTTCTTGCCGCTGTGCTAATGGCAGTGCTATCACTGTTTCAACTAGCATATCTGGAGCATGATTCTGATCGAGATACTGTTTCCATTTCGTCACTACTTGATCAACGACATCTTTTTGGAAAGGATAATATGGCGCGCTCAAGTCGAGTGTCTTGACAATATTGACATTTAAATAACTTACGTAATGCGGATAAGAATTCAGAAATACCCGCAGCATGTTTCGAAATGGCCCGGGTTGTAAATCATCGAATGTGAACAATTCATTAATGGGTTCAAGTAAGTCGCTTGCTTCAATTTCTATGGCTTTTTGATTGGCCCGTACGCCATACATTGCAGCGATGGATTTGTATTGATATCCAGTTGCACTGGGTCGTTCAAAAATTCTATAAGTGTTTGTCAAAACATGCTGGCAGTAATCAGCGCATAATATATACCAAACCTGTTGACTGGAACTACCAGGATTGTCATTTATAATTCGGCGCAGTACTTGTACAAAATAATCGGTGCTGCCAACGCTTGACCTCGTTTGACTCATGTCTGACTGCTCGCGTAGATATTGTTATTTAGCAGAGCAATTATTTATCATTGTTTGCCGTGGGTGTCAATTAATCATCATTGTTAGTGAAGCATAGGTATATACTGACATCATGTTAATTAAATTGTACAATTCAGTAGAATGAATGCGAAGGACTGGTATGAAATTATATTTAATGCGGCATGGAGAAGCGCAAACCCAAGGCTTAGATAAACAACAATTAGATACCCTCAGCGAACATGGCCACTCAGCAATTTTACGCATGGCCGATTTTTGCAAAAGCAAAAAAATTCAAGTAGCAAGAATATTTCACAGCCAAAAAATTCGCGCCAAACAAACCGCTGAATTGATAGCCACTGGCATTCACTCTATAAATCCCATGCAAGAACGCGCTGGATTAAATCCTTCTGATGATGTTGTTAAACTCGCTGAAGAAATTAATTCATGGGATGAAGATGTTTTATTGATTGGCCATCTGCCTTTTATGCCGCGATTAGTTGGATATTTACTACTGCGTAATGAAAATCAAGATCTCATCCTATTTGATCCAGGAACATTAGTTTGTCTAGAAAATATTAAGCATCAAGGCTGGCTTATTCATTGGGTAATTAATCCAGATATCCCATGACTCATAATATTATTCCGTTAACTGCATTTAAAGATAATTATATTTGGCTCTTCAGCGATAACGCAAAAAATGCTGTCGTGGTGGATCCAGGTGACGCTAATCCAGTCTTGGATGCTATGCAGCAGAACAATCTGAATTTATCCTCAATTTTAATAACTCATCATCACCTGGATCATTCCGGAGGCTTGGAAGTATTAAAACGTTTTTTCCCTAATGTTATTATTTATGGATCACATTCTTCACCAAACAAATTTATAACGCATCGCGTTAAAGATGGTGCTGGAATTGCAGCGTTGAATTTTAATTTTAAGGTACTGGAAATTCCAGGGCATACGTTAGATCATCTTGCTTATTATACTGATGGTGTTTTATTTTGCGGAGATACTTTGTTTAGCGCGGGTTGTGGACGGGTTTTCGAGGGTACGGCGCAGCAGATGTATCATTCGCTGCAAAAACTAGCAAACCTTCCGGATGATACCCGGGTTTATTGTGGGCATGAGTATACACTGGCGAATTTGCATTTTGCAGAAAGAGTTGAACCGGGGAATAAAAATATTAAGAATAAAATTGCACAAGTTAAAAAACAATTGGCGGATAGTAGTTGCGGTTTACCGTCGAAATTAGCTGAAGAACGATTGGTAAATCCTTTTCTGCGGTGTGAAATGCCTGAGGTGATTGCAGCCGTGGAACAACACGTAGGCGATAAACTCAATAATCCAGTGCAAGTGTTTCACCATTTACGGGAATGGAAAAATAATTTTGTTTGATAAAAACAGCGACTGTAGGGTGGGCAAAGCGTGCCACCCTACTGTTCCTGGCTCCGTTAAACGGCAATAAATTATTTTAAACCCGGTCTATTGCTAGGTCGCTGATCTTCAGTTGGTTTAGCTAGTTTCGTTTTAGCCTGGGGATGTGATAAAAACATACTCGGCCGTGTAGCAACCAATGCATAATGCATATTCGGAACCTTTAAACCAGCTTCCGGAAAATGTTTTTTTAATGCTTCTGCATGTTCCTGATCAAAAGCAAGCATCTTATTTTCGGCCAAGCTCACGTTTGGTGAGGTACGAATTCTTCCGCGCCAAAATTCGTGACTAACTCCCTCTTCGGTCAACACAAATTTAAATGCTTTAGCATTGACATAATAAGCATCGGTCACATCTCGAAACGGCTGTAAATACATACGATACATATCCATTGGGCGCCACGATGGATCATGTTGGCGAAGTAAATCAGCCGTTAAATCAGTCACACTACGATAAGTTTGTCGATGATTATCTGCTTGTTGCATATCAGGCATCCAATCATTATAAGCCACTACTAATTTTCCATCTGGCCGCAAGATACGGGTAATTTCTGCAAATACATCGCTACTGTCTTCCCAATACCAGGCTTGATCAGTAATGACTACATCATAAGAATTATCAGGCTCACCCGTCTGCTCTTTTGCCGCTAACTTACACCTAATTTCCACACCATACGCCGCATTCACGGTACGCGCATGCTCAGTCATTGTCGCAGAAGAATCTGTCGCCGTGACATCTTTTATGCCCCGCAAAGCGAAGCCGCGAGCAATAGCTCCGCCATTACTTTCTAAATTTAAAATTTTCTGCCCTTCTAACCCAACACCGTATCGAAATAATTTGTGATAAAATTCTTGATTTAAACCAACCTCGTTACGATAGCGCCTATAATCTTCTACCGTATGATTAAAATCATACATCAGCTTTCCGGTAGATTGAGTTGATAAATGTTTTTCGCCAGATATTAAAGCGGATCTAATTAGCCGAGTGCTGCGTAACATATGTTTCTCTCTATAAAATTTTATTCGAGCGGAATATAACTCATGTTATAATAGAATAAAAGCTAATATAGAGCTTTAACCTTTTTTCCCTGGTGTTTTATGCAAAAATTACCCAATACTTTTTACAATCGCGACACCATTTTGGTTGCACACGAATTGCTTGGCAAATATTTAATCCATGTCAATCAAAATAAAAAACAGATTGGTAAAATAGTGGAAGTCGAAGCCTATTTAGGGTCACATGATCTGGCAGCTCATTCGGCACGTGGTTTAACCAAACGCACTGCCGTGATGTTTGGACCGCCTGGACGAGCCTATGTTTATCTCATTTACGGCATGTATCATTGCGTGAATGTGGTGACGGAGCCCGAGGGCCATGCTTCTGCCGTGTTAATACGCGCCGTGGAACCCATTCAAGATATAGTCCTGCGAACACAAGGACCAGGTTTATTGTGCAAGGCCATGAATATAGATAAAAAACTTCATGGCCATGATTTAGCTAGTGATAATTTTTATATCGCCAGCCCAAATGAGCCCTCTGATTTTAAAATTATTAAACGGCCGCGCATAGGAATAGATTATGCCAAACACTGGGCCAAGCGCTTGTTACGATTTTATATTAAAGATAATCCTTATATTTCAAAAAAATAATTGTAGGGTCTATTTACAATTCAACGGAGCCAGGAGCGTCAGCGACTGGTTATAATAATTATAAAAACATACTAAAGCATCCACCTTCTTAGAAGGTGGATTTGCTTTTTTATAGCCCCCTGGAAGGGGGCCATTGCTATCCCCATTATCGTTTCTATTTAGTATCGTTAAAATTTAAACTGTTCTTGAAGTTCTTGTCGACGCTCTTCTTTCTCTTGAAATTTTACATACTTCCTAATCATTTCTTCGTTAAGGCCAACTGTATCAACACAATAACCTCTTGCCCAAAAATGATTGCCCCAATAGGGCTTCTTCTTTAAATTTGGAAATTGGCGAAAAACTTGGATCGCCGTTTTTCCTTTTACATATCCTAGTAACTCTGATATCGATCGCTTCGGTGGAACTTTAACTAACAAATGCACATGATCTATCTGCACATTCAGTTCTACCACCTCACACTCTAAGCGACCACAGTATACTTGTACTGTCTTTTTTACTTCTTCCGATACCGCCCCAGTTAATACACGAAATCGGTATTTCGGAACCCACACAATATGATATTCACAACACCATATCACATGGGATAATCTGCTAAATCTACTCATGGTTGTTTCCTTAAGTTTGTTATGGAGATAACAAAACCTAAGTACCATGGGTAGGCTTATTATGGCAACGGCGTAGCCTTTGCCCAAGCCACCGCCTTAGGCGGTGGATATACAATCATGATTATAACCAGTCGCCCACGCTCCTGGCTCCGTTGAATTGTAAATAGACCCTAAAGATTACAGCCAGATTACAGCCCGATTACATTTTCTTAGAAGCCTACATTCATTTATTTTTATGTGCTAGCTTGTAACAAGCAGTCATTTCTGAGGAGTTGTGAGCATGCTAAGAACTACATTAGACGATAAATTAGAACAATTAGAAAAAGAAATTCAAAGCAAAACCGGCGCACAGTACCAAACTATCAAGTCGATACGTGAAGAAAAAGATGAGAAGTTTGCAGAAAAAATTTATAATTTTTCCAAGCAATTAAAACCCGCACAGCTTCAGGATCTATTGCTATATACTTTTCAAGAAGCACAAAGAGATGTTGCTTTATTAAATTATCCACAACATCCGGGTGACTCTTTTTGTGTTATATTATACAAAGTTTATTTTGGCAAAATATCCAATGGTTCACGACAATTATTTTCCAACCCAGATCAAACCCTCTTTGAATTACAAAAAATTATTTTTCAGAATCTTAAAAAATTATATCCAGAAGAAAGTGATTATTCCTTGGTGTATTTAGCCATTGACGCCAGTTCAAATCCTAATAAAGGTTTACGAACTGGCTTATCTCAAAACGACAGGGCTGCAGCTATCTCCCGATTACAAATCGAATATCATATACCCACCATGGCCGACGGTGTGGATCAGTTAATGCCACGTTCTCATAACCATTCCACTCCACCAACATCCGTCAAAGAAACTGAACCAGATCTCATCGGAGAAATCCTGGAACAATTGCGCAAAGAAAACAAGCCAACCGCAGCTGAATTGAGTGATGAAGAAATTGATAAGAGAACAAGGGATCTTTATACAAACGTGATCGAAAAACAAAACCTCACCGAAGATAAAATTATTAAAGAAGCTGAAGAATTGCGTAATAGTATATGTACCAAGATGTATACCTACAAACCTTCGGAACCCTGGTTTGGCACGAGAGCTCTGGCGAAATTTAATTTCGCACAAGAAGTAAGAAAATCCCAGCCAAAAAACCCTTGGGGGAAAAAAATCCTAAACTGGAGTCAAGTAAAAAATTTTTTGGAACTATGTGATGATATGCTTACCAGAAACAAAAAATATCATTCAGACAAAGAAGTACTTGCCAATATTCTTCGCGGAAAAAAAACAAAAACCGATGATGATCGATTAGCCGATTTGCGAGAAAAATTTGAATTATTAGATTATGTTCGTCCCAAGGAAGATATTCAGCAAGAAAATGGGGTAAGTCAACACGCTCACCCCATGTAAGTAGAAAGCAGTGAAACAGGAATCACATTTTGTTAACCTTTTCCGCAACGTAAGGACTGGCTGTAGTAGGAATTGAAAAAGTCTGATTGTTAGTAGTGGCAGTGTTATTATCGGTAGCGCAAGCACTGAGACCACCTAAGAAAATACTAATAATTAACATCCCTATGCACTGTTTCATAAAAAACTCCTATTTATAAATGATTATTTACTATACCACAATTGAGTCTCGGCATCCCTCAATCATTGGCTTTCGCTTCCCAAAAAACGATATGCTCTGGTTTAATAATAGTAATTAAATAATTTAATGCCACATCCACTTTTGCTTTACTATCAAAAAACTCTATGGTCAGCGGCAGATCTAATGAAAGATCCAGTAATGAGCCTGAATGTCCGCCTGATTCACCAAAACCACTGATGGCACGAAAAACACTGACGCCTCTAATTTTGGCTTCTAATATTAAATAATTGCAAACTTTATTTAATAAATGTGAGGACTCGGTGATATAAATCCTTACTATAATAACATCCACTGTTTTCATAAATGACGTCCTCCAATTAAGCCAATCCATGTTGCAATCAGACATAAAATTACACTAAAAAAAATATTTGATGCAGCGCCAAGCCATGCACCATTTTCGACAAGATTAAGGGTTTCAATAGAAAATGATGAAAAAGTTGTATAGCCTCCCAAAAATCCAATTAACAATAAAGCACGCAGTTCAGGCCCCCAGCCATCAAAGCGATCCAATAAGAATGCAAATAATATGCCCATTAAAAAACAACCACTAACATTGACCACTAAGGTACCGTATGGAAACTGCCGCCCCATTGCAGAATAAACATTATTAGCTACCAAATAGCGCAAAACTCCACCCAATCCCGCGCCAAAAAAAATTAGTAAAATATTAATCACGCTGATTCCTTTACTGCTAACGCTAGATTAATAAATTCATCCACTTCCGTTTCTGATGTATCAAAGCTAGTGACCACTCTAATAAAATTAGTTTTTTCATCCAAAATATAATAAGGAAATTTCGCTTGCGTTGCACGAATGATTGATTTAGAAAAATAAGCAAATAGTTGATTGGACTCGACCGGGTAAACAAATTTAATATCTTTTCTTGTAGCTAAACCTTTAGCAAGTCGTTGGCACATTAAATTTGCATGGCCTGCATTTTTCAGCCAAATATTTTTTTCAATGTAAGGAATAAATTGCGCGGCTAAAAAACGCATTTTTGAATTCAATTGTAAACCTTGTTTTTGAATATAGCCAAAATCAGCCGCTAAATCCTCGCGAAAAAAAATGATAGCTTCGCCAAATAATAATCCATTTTTAGTACCACCAAAAGTTAACACATCCACACCTACATCCGCGGTGATTTCTTTTAATGATTTATTTAATGCTGCCGCGGCATTGGATAATCGACAACCATCCATATGAAATAATAATTTATATTTTTTACAAACCGCTGCTATCGCTGATAATTCATCGATTGAATAGACCGTACCACATTCCGTAGTTTGTGCAATACTGACAACATTGGGCTTATTATTATGCCGTTCTTGCAAAGATTCGAGATAGCGAGCTTCGATAGCGGCTGCGGTAATTTTTCCATGTTGCTGTGGGATTGCAAAAATTGAACAACCAGAAAAATTCACCACCGCCCCCACTTCATGCACGATAATATGCGCACTATTCGCACAAATAATAGCATTATAACTACGTACCATAGCCTGCAGCGACAATACGTTGGCAGCCGTGCCATTATTCACAAAATAAGCCGTGCTGGATTTGCCAAAAGTTTGTTTTAGTAATTCAGCCGCTTTTTCGGTATATGGATCATTCCCATAAGGGGTCGCATGGGCTACATTGGCCGCCATAATAGCTGCTAATATTTCTGCCTCAATTCCGGAATTGTTATCACTGGCAAATGATCTCATGGGGTTAAATACCTCAAATAATATAGGTATAATACCAAACCATTAAACAATAACACCATAGGCTGTCGATGAAAGATATATTTGAAATCAAACCCGCAATAATTGGTGCTAAACCCATGGATGAATGGACAGTGTATCGAGTCACAGGACAAGCGCTAGATGATTTAGCGCGCGCCGCGCGCGCGCAATTTTAGGTAAATTTTATATGCTCTACACTATTGCTAGTTATAAATTTATTGCATTATCGGATTTATCCGAACTCCGTGTTTTATTTTTTAAAAAGTGCACAGAGCTAGCACTCAGGGGCACTATTTTATTGAGCAAAGAAGGAATTAATATTAGTTTAGCCGGTACTGAAGCTGCCATTATTGAATTTAAAAATTACTTGTCAGCTAACCAACTGTTTGCTGACATAAAATTTCACGAAATCATTTCTCAACAATCGCCATTTAAACGATTAAAAATTAAATTAAAAAAAGAAATTATTACTATGGGCTACTCTGCAGTGAAACCTGAATTAGCGCGCGCGCCTAGCATTTCTCCGGCAGAACTTAAACAATGGCTAGATGAAAATCGTGATGTCACTCTTTTAGATACGCGCAATGATTATGAAATTAACTTTGGAACATTTGTTAATGCCATTAATTTAAAGTTAAATCAATTTAATGAATTTCCAGAAAAATCACAAACATTATCTAAAGAAAAACCCATTGTGATGTTTTGCACCGGGGGAATTCGCTGTGAAAAGGCGTCGATTTATCTTTTGAATGAAGGTTTTGAAACCGTGTATCAACTGGATGGTGGAATTTTAAATTATTTCGCCGAAGTGGGCAGCGACCACTATCGTGATGGGTGTTTTATTTTTGATGAACGCGTAGTGCTCGATGCCAATTTACAAACTATGGGTGTAAAGCAATGTCAACTTTGCCAAGCCCGCATTCAATCTGCTGAATCGCATTCCTGTTAGGAGTGTGGTTGAAAATGAGCTTTTACTCAATCAGAAATCATTGATCTGATGGCATTCTGAGCGTTATAATCAAAAACAACTATTTGAAGAGCTCTGTTTTAGGGGTTTTTAAAAAAAAGGAACTGACCATGAAATCTTTTTTACTCGTATTTATCGCCACCATCATCTTATGCAGCTGTGCTAATTCTCCTAAAGCTTACTCTATTCCTGATCAAACCCAGGCAACAGGTCCAACGCCAACGCCCAATGCTTTTCAAGCCAATGCGGTAATGGATGCCCGTAGAATGGGCGTACCATCCTCTTACTAGAGCTCTTCAGATAATTATTTTGGATTATAGCGCTCAGATGGCCATTAGATCAATGCGTTCTGATTGAGCAAAAGCGCAGGAATACTTACTGTATTTCGAGCTTTTGCGACATGAAGAACGCATTGAGATGATGGCCAGATGAGATGCTATAATACAAAATAATTATCTGAAGAGCTCTAGGATTTAATAAAAATTTTTTCCTAGAACAAACCCTAATCGCTGGTGTGATTATTTTTCTACCTTGATCTGCGGCTTTTTAAATAATAACAGTATAATTCTTTGGGCACTGACAGCTCGAGTGAATTCACTAAAGACAACAAATATAAAAAACACGTAGATTATCCATCCCAAAGATGCCCACAAAATTTTTGAATGCAATTCAGCTTGCAGTTTAATGAATACGACATCGAATGATCGATATTTATAATACAATTTTATTGAAGCATCCAAACCCCACACCAAAAAAATGCCGATAATATATAAAAACATTTTCCATAAAATGCTACAAATTAATGGTTTTTTATAAAAAATATTAATAAATGGCATTGTGTTAATGATGATTAGCACTTTCCCTAGAACCAATGAAGCAATAGTAACCGTTAAAGGCGTAAAATATCGGATCTCACGCGGTGGTAAATCCAAACCAATCGAATAATAAATCCATTGAAATGACAATAAAAAAAAGGCTATTGCTGGCAAAGCAAGAATGATTTCATCGATTATTTTTTTAAATAGACTGGATAAAGTCACAAAATCTACAAGCTCCCTTTGCTCATTTGATTATTAAACGTTTGTCAGTGGATTGCAAGAATATTGCCCCGCTCAAAGGCGTAATTTTTCTATCGGCTTGAAGAAATAAGTCACTCACCGCAGTGAGTAATAAACATAGTGCTGCAATAACAATCGGATAATGATTATTCCATTTAATTGTTAAAAGTTTATTTTTACTATTTATTGCAAGTTATTGATTTAATGTTAAAATTATTATCCCAATAATGATACATAAAAATAATGATCGACGCCGAAAAAACGCACAGGAATTTTATTGATAGGCTGAAGAGGACAAAAGATAAATTATTATGGTCTTTTATCAGCCGAAAGCAAAGCGTAGGCATTGACCTCCCCTACCATTCCCTCTACAGTAGAAAATGATAAAACTTTTTAGAAGGATCTAAAAATGCGTTTTATAATGAAATGGTTTACCTGGATCATGGTTATCTTGGCCGTTGTTGTGGCTTACTTTAGCCAAGAGCCGCTGGTTCCCGCCCTACTTTCCTGGCTTTTGTTTTTCCTCGCTGGCATTGTCGGTCTCTGGGCGGCCATGGGACATCTTTTAGAACCACAGAAAACAGCCAAAAGCATTGGCTGGACCAGCAGTCCATTCCAGCGCGAAATGGGATTTGCAAACTTAGCCATTGGTGTCGCAGGGATTATGGCGCCGTGGCAAGAAATGCCATTTAAATTGTGCTTGATCATTATTTTTAGTATTTTGTGGTGGGGTTGCGCTTACGGACACATCAAAGAAATGGTCAATAAAAAGAACCATGCGGTCTTCAATGTTGGGCCGATGATATATACCACCATTTTGGCCCCGCCAGTGCTGTGGATACTTTACTGGATGTTGATAAAGTAAAGTCTACATTTCTACATATTTTAAGTTCCAATCGGTCCTAGTGGTGGGCTAGCATTCACCAACACGCCTTTACGGGCGCGAAAACGGACCTCAGTAAATTTCATGCCCGCTTTTTGCGCGGTTAAAACATAATTTCCTTCCGGAATATTAGGAAAAGCAATCCCCCCATCAAGCGAAGTGGATTTTAATTTTCGTGTAAACGGATTGGTTTTAAGTACCCAAGGAACGATACCAAAATAAAATGGTTTTACCTTGCAGTCAGGTGTTAATGTAACTTCTACATCCGCAATACCTTGCGGCAAATTTTTCAATGTCATACCAGGTGGGGTAATTGTCGCGGCGACATGACAGGCTTCTGGATCTTCAGTAATTCCCATACCAAATTTCATAATCGAAACTGCAATATTTGACGGAACTTGAAAGGTAACATTATTAAATGGATTAGGATCATTAAACCCCTTTTCTGGAACAATCAGCGTCGGTGTTTGCACAGTGCGAAAACCAGTAAACCAAGAACCCGGTTTTTCTAGCTGTAAAGTAATAGGTTTGCCGACTGGCCAATAAATCGGGCCAAATTTTCCATCCTGATCGGTATAAATTATTTTGTTAGCCGCTTCTAAAATAGTAATTTTAGCATTTGCGATGGGTTTATCGCTAAGAAATGAGATAGCAATACCACTCACCGGCGCCAGAACTTTTTCGGCGTTCTGTGACATAGTTACTCGTTTATCATCCATGGTTTTATCCTTAAAAAAACTATCGCAGTTTATCACAGAAATAGTCTAACGCAGAAATGATTTGCGTAATTATATCTAAGATGAGAAGAGACCAAATATTCCGCATCATAAGATGCTAATAACAAAAAAACCACTCAATTTATCATGCTTGACTAACTCATAGATATGCATAATATAACCAAATTATTAGGAGAAACTGCATGCATTTAGGGTTAATAGAACTTGGGCGTATTGGTTTTGGCGTTGCTTATCTTTTTGCTGTTTATATTGATTTAAAAACACGATCCACTCTATTTCAATTAATGGCTAAAAAGCATGTTCCACTCCCCCGGTTATTTTATATCGGTGCTATTACGTGGAAAACACTGACCAGTCTTGGGTTGATTTTGAATTACCATATTTTATGGTCAGCTATCGCCTTAGCTATTTATATTTTTATTGCCAATTTAATTTTTAATAATTTTTGGGCGGTGAGCAAAGAACAACGAGATTTCTCGATGTATATGTTTACCACCCATTTAGTCACTTGTTTTGGGTTATTGGCTATTGCAGGTGCGGCATCATCATGATGACAATTTTAAAATTTAACTCACATCAGCATGGAACCATCCAGTATCAGATAATTAAAAATTAAAGTAATATTCTCATTAATTATATAACGCAAGGATGCCGTCATGACCACCCTATCCCCAGCAAAGCAAACACTCATTGATGCTTTTCAACAACATATTGATGCTGAACTTCGCGGCGATTTAAATACCACTTTAGCCACCATGACACTGGACCCTCATTTAAATAATATTCCGACCATGATTGGCGGAGTGGGACTGCAAGGTGTCAAAAATTTTTATAGCGGATTAATTCTCACCGGAAAATTTTTCCCGCCCGACACTGAAATGACCCCGATTTCCCGCACTATAGACGAGCACCAAATGGTAGATGAAATTATTTTTAAGTTCACCCATACCACCGAAATAGGCTGGATGTTACCGAATATTGCACCCACCGGAAAACGGGTGGAAATTCCATTAGTGGTCATTGTCGGATTTTCTCAAGGCAAAGTGACACATGAACATATTTATTGGGACCAAGCGAGTGTTTTAGTGCAAATAGGTTTGCTAAATCCAAGCGGCTTACCGATTAATGGAATTGAAACAGCTGAGAAAATGGATATACTACGTCATCGCCTTGTAGGCTGAAGCTTATCATCATTAGCTGCCAATCAGCATAAAATTTATTGGAGCATTAAAATGCAAAGGAAAGCTACAGACAAAAAATTCACTTCTGATTTATTTTGTGATCTCATTCAGCAAGCAATTACCGCAGGCCACACTAAAGCAACAACACAATTTCATCACTCTCTAGTAACTGCCAATGCCGCGCTAATTCTTATTCATCAAAATGAAGTTGCTGAACGGAGTAAAAACCCGTATCAAATTCTAGATAAGGATGATCAAGAAATTGAATCTATCGAAGCCAAAATTAGCTTATTGACGGAACAAATGGATAAGGAAGAAAAAGATCACAATGATCAAATTCGTGCTTTTGAAGATACAAAAAATAATTTGACCGATAAGATTGCTGAACTAAAATCAGTAGCGATTAGTGAACTTGAAAAAGAAACAAAACAACTTGCTGTACTACGAGCAGATAGAGATGTTGCCCAAGGGGAATATAATATTGCGAATAGACAATTACATCAAGCTTGTTGTTCATTTTTCCCCTGCTGTGTCAGGAAAGAAGTGCTTGCGGAAAATGAAGCGGAATTAAGGTTAAATGGAATTAATGATAAAATTAGCACGATACAAATGGATGGCGCTAAGTCAAAAACAGATATCTCCACTGCAAACCTTTACGATCAAATCAATAAGATAACTGCAGCTATTCGCCAACGTAATGAACAGCATCAAGTCACTGAAAAGAATATCCGTGAACAACAAACACTAGCTAAGTCTGAGTTAGCAAAAATTCATGGTGATATCGATGCCAAAGAAGAAAGGTATTATTCTGCGCAGAAAAATGATTTAATGATGCATTATCTACGTACTTATATAAATTTTATCGAATTTAAACAAGAAATTGATAATGAAGAATCTAAAGAATATGAAAACAAAGAAGGTAAACTTGACCCTAAAAGCCCGCTTAAACAACTGCATGATAAATTACAGCCGATTAATATCCAACTCAATGAAATACTCGGAAAATTATGGTGTCCCAACTCAGATGATAAAAATGGTCTGTATTTTTTAACGGCACAGGAACAAATGCCTGCTCATGATCAACAAGATTTTAAAGAAGGCAAACGTTTTGCCGAACTAGTAAAGCAAATAATTCCTGAGCGACCAGGAAGGCAATTAGCTATTTTGAAAGGAGAGCATATAAAACAACATAAATTTATGATGCACGCTCCTCCAGCTAATCCAATCACTATACCTCTTGCTATTCCTCCCGCTGATCAACAACGTAATGTTGTTTTGCATTCTTAAGGAGTTAGGTAATGCTCGACAGAAGTCCACTGACAACTCAATTTAGAAATATCATTCATTCTGTAGCTCCCAGAGATACAAAAGAAGATGCCGAATTTCAAAATTTTTCCAATGCAATAGAAGATTTAAATTTGGCAAGTGATGCTGAAGAATCAAACCGTGAATTTTTTAAATTTGATATTGCCTTAAGTAGAAAAAAAGAAGAATTGCATGACAGCATAGCTAAAGAAGAACAACGATTTTTTGCCGCTAATCAAAAATATGAAAATGATCTAGCTGATCTAAATGAGAAAATTAGAATGATCGGCCAAAACATTACTGAAATAGAGGGAAAGGGACTTATAGACCAAGTGCAGCTTGGCGCGGAAGAAACGGAAGCTACTCTTGAAAAAGTCGATGCTGATGTCCAATTAAAAACGGATAAAGAAACCGAAAGTTGCTTTCGCAAATATATTTTATGTTGTTGCGCGTCCAATAAAGTTAAGAATGATGAAGCAAAGACTGCGCTACTTGGTAAAAATCAACGCGATATAGATTCGAAAGATGAGTCCAGTCGAGTTAAAGTTACAAATAAAGTGAAGCAATTATCAGCCCAACGCGTTCTGCTATATCAGCAACGAACTCAACTCGTCAAACCGGTACCATTGCATGAAGAATTAAATACAGAGCTCGCTCGCGTTGAAGCACAAATCATGTCTGCAAGAATCAATCATTATTCTCCGCTCAGCACAGCCACTATGTATCAGATTGTGCGTGCTTATGCATGGTGTCTGAAAATGAAGGACAAGCTAACCATAGCTGAATCTGCTATCACCAATCTTACTAATTTTATGGAGCAATTTTATTGCCCAGAGGCTAACAAGGAAACTGCTATTAATTTGTATGCCAATTTCAAAGAATTAGGTGCAGATCAACAAGAAATTTTAATTAATAGCAATCCATCTAATGAGTTAATTCGCAAGTTGATACCATTTTCTGATGCCACGAAAGATTCAGCTGTAGCGGCAGTGAGATAAGCAGAATTTCATCGAGATCTTGCCAACTTTCGCTGTCATGACATCTCTGTACACGACACAAATAATTTAATGATAGCTTCTCTCCGAAATCCAGCAGAACCATTCTGT
>Ga0207159_1102_pt1 | contig 20727 bp, 21 predicted proteins | sample Alteio_BWMinHeat_23_FD_153511 | JGI IMG/M metagenome (GOLD analysis project Ga0207159, IMG submission 153511) | Enriched cells from forest soil in Barre Woods Harvard Forest LTER site, Petersham, Massachusetts, United States -... | ecosystem: Environmental > Terrestrial > Soil > Temperate forest >... | reverse complement strand
AACAAATAAGGGATGGCAAATTCTTTTTTCCCTTTCACAATTAGCACATCATTGGTGCCGGTAGTGATTAAATAAATTACTTTGCCGAGCACTTTTCCATGCTGATCGATCACGGTCAAACCTTCGAGATCGCCCCAGTAATATTCATCTTTTTTCAGCTTAGGCAATTGTGAATGCAAAATTGTAATTTCTTTGCCGGTCAGTTTGTTTACCTGCTCAGGTGTATCGTAGCCAATTAGCTTGACGATCATGCCTTTGCCGTGATGTTTTGCCGACTCAATCTGTATCGTTTTCCACTCACCTTTGTCTTTAATAGACCAAGGGGTATATTGCAAAACATCCGTGATAATTTCAGTGAAGGCTTGCACCTTTATCCAACCACGCACACCGTACGTTGAGCCTAGTTTGCCGATCACAACGTGCTTGTTTTGCATAGCGGTCACGTTATGAGTTACTTGGCTTCCGATTCCGTGGAAGCAGGTTGCTGAGCTTCTTTCTCAAACATCTTTATTAAGTGTTTGACGCGGTCAGAAGCTTGGGCGCCCTGGGAAAGCCAGTATTTTACGCGCTCAGCGTCCATATGGATGCGGACATCTTTGCCAGTAGCGATAGGATTGTAATATCCCACGCGTTCGATAAAACGGCCATCGCGGGGACGACGCTTGTCAGCGACAACCATGTGATAAAACGGGCGCTTATTGACGCCGGTACGTGATAAACGAATGACTACCATTTTCCTTCCTCTAGCAGTTCTGGGGGCTCTTAAGCCCAACTTGTTGTATGAAGGGAGGGAATTATACGTGAGTTTTGGGGATTTGCAAACGATCAATGATGCTTTTAATCTGGTAGACGACAATTTTTAAATTTAACTCGTGTCATGCCAGCGAAGGCTGGCATCCAGCATATAATATTTATCTGGATGCCAGCCTTCGCTGGCATGACAGTATGGTGCTGCTAGTGAGTTGATTACCCTCTCCAGCCACTATTCCCGCCAAACGGCATCTTTCCCTGTAATCCCCTCATCATCTTCATCATGCCGCCCTTTTTAGACATTTTTTGCATCATTTTCTGCATTAATAAAAACTGCTTAAGTAATTGATTGACGGCTTGCACTGAGGTGCCTGAGCCCATGGCAATGCGGCGTTTACGAGAACCCTTGATGACTGCTGGAAAGCGCCGTTCTTTAAAAGTCATCGAATTAATAATCGCTTCCGTTTCTACGATTTTCTTGTCATTTAATTGGTCTTTGACATTTGCTGGCAGGGCGCCCATTCCCGGCAATTTATTCATAATGCCCATAATGCCGCCCATTTTATGGATTTCGCGCAACTGGTCACGAAAGTCTTCTAGATCAAACATTTTGCCTTTTTTGATCTTTTTCGCGAGTTTTTCCGCTTTTGATTTGTCTAATTTTTGCTCGGCTTCTTCTACCAGGCTGACGACGTCACCCATGCCGAGAATGCGCGAAGCAATGCGTTCGGGATAAAAAGGCTCAAAAGCATCGACTTTTTCGCCCATGCCCATAAATTTAATTGGTTTGCCGGTAATATGGCGAATTGATAAGGCAGCGCCGCCGCGTGAGTCACCATCGGCTTTAGTCAAAATAACACCGGTCAGTGGTAGGGCCTCATGGAAAGCTTTGGCCGTATTTGCCGCATCTTGGCCAGTCATGGCATCGACTACAAATAAGGTTTCCACCGGCTGGCAGGCAGCATGTATCCGCTTAATTTCCGCCATCATTTCATCATCAATATGCAAACGGCCAGCCGTATCAATAATGACGACATCAATCGCTTTATTCTTGGCAGCTTGGATGGCGTTATGCGTGATATCCACCGGATTTTGTGTGGTGTCACTAGGGAAAAATTCGACATTAATGTTACGCGCTAAGGTTTCTAATTGTTGAATAGCCGCTGGGCGATAAATATCAGTGCTCACTACTAATACGGATTTATTCTGGGTTTCTTTTAGCCAGCGCGCAAGTTTAGCCACGCTAGTCGTTTTACCGGAACCTTGCAAACCAGCCATCAAAATGACCGCAGGCGGTTGGGCGCGTAAATCGAGGGTTTCATTTTGCTCACCCATCATGACAATCAATTCGTCATAGACTAATTTGATCAACACTTGGCCTGGAGTGAGGCTTTCTATGACTTCTTTGCCGAGTGCTTGTCCTTGAATATGGTCTATAAAAGATTTTACCACCGGCAGCGCCACATCGGCTTCTAGCAAGCTTAGGCGGATTTCACGCATAGTGTCTTGGATATTGTCTTCCGTCAGGCGGCCTTGGCCAGTCAGATTTTTGACGATTCGTGATAAACGTTCCGATAGATTTGCAAACATAATAAAATACCTCATGTAAGAACGGAGGAAGTATACCGGACATTTTAATAAAATGAGAAGCAAAACAGAGCCAGGAGCGTTAGCGACTGATTATAAAAATTTTAAAACCAGTCGCTAACGCTCCTGGCTCTGTTTGTTCCGTGCGTTTCTTAGCAGCAACTTCTGATGTTATACTGTCTTTCTAGGATTTCTTTCCATCGAGGATGCTTTTTTGACCGAGCGTAATTTTACTGGCTTATTTATTATATTAATGCTTTTTGTTTTCTTCTCCGCGTTTTTTTCTTTCGCTGAAACCGGTTTAATGGCGATCAACCGTTATCGTTTGCGACATCAAGCGCAGCAAAAAAAACGCTACGCACTGCGCATCTTACAATTGCTCAAGCGTCCCGATCGATTGTTGGGGACTATTTTAATTGGCAATACTTTTGCAAACATGCTTGCCTCGGCAGTGGCAACAATTATTGCAAATCATTTATGGGGAGAAAAAGGCGCAATTGTTGTGGCAGCGGTTTTGGCCTTCATTATCTTAATTTTTGCAGAAATCACGCCGAAAACATTTGCTGCTTTATACCCAGAGCGGACTGCGCGCATCGTTATTTACCCAATTTATTTTTTTCTTTATCTTTTTTATCCCATTGTGTGGAGTGCGAATGTTATCACCAATGGTTTATTACGCATTGCACGTATTAAAACTAACATTCAAACCATTGAACCACTCAACCGTGAAGAATTACGATCGGTGGTTTATGAAACAGCCGGAAAAATGTCGCGACAATATCAACTTATGTTATTAGGCATTTTGGATTTAAATAAAATGGCGGTGGAAGATGCAATGATTCCTCAGCATGAAATATACGGCATTGATATTGAACAGCCGTGGGAGTCTGTATTGGACCGTATCAAACAAACAACGCATGAATGGGTGCCGGTTTATCGCGATAACATCAATCAAATTGTCGGTGTATTGTACTTACGTGATATCACCAGTGCGCTATTGGATTCAAAACTCTTAAATAAAGAATTTTTATTATCTATTTTACGCGAACCGTATTTTGTTCCAGAGGGAACCTTGCTGCATATTCAGTTGGCGCATTTTCAGAAAGAACGTAAGCGGGTTGCCTTTGTAGTGGATGAGTATGGGGAAATTTCTGGCTTACTCACCTTGCGCGATATTGTGGAAGAAATTGTTGGTGATTTCACTACCAGTGTGGCGCAAGTGGCGCAACGAATTCAGCAACAAAAAGATGGCAGTTATTTAGTGGACGGCGCAATCACCGTGCGTGAATTTAACCGGGTGACGCAATGGGAATTGCCGCTGCGTGGGCCGCGTACCATCAATGGCTTGATCGTAGAATCTTTAGAATCGTTGCCGCGAACCGGAACTTGTGTGTTGATTACTCATTATCCGATCGAGATTATTGAGGTGAAGGATAATCGGGTGAAGAAGGCGAGAATATTTGCGAAGGTGCAGAGTTGATTACTAGACAGCATTATACCGTATTGATAAACTGACGCCTCGTTTTAATAATGATAAATAGGAAATTTTTATGACCCACGGTAGAGCACCATCCCGTCCAGATTCAACTGCGAATATTGTAATGCAAATGGGAATATCTCAGACAAATATGTTTGCAATATTATCAGATCCACTTGTCGCGCAAAGAAACTTAGCGGAGCAAGAAAAACAAGTGCGGAAAAATTTTGGAGCTCAGGCGAAAGAAACTAAATATTCTTATCAAAGACAATTTCAACAGCCGAAACATCAGCCTAAACAAGATAAGCAACATCCAGCACATCACATTCAACAGCCTAAACGTGGTCCATGGTAAACAGACGCTAATCTTGTGCATCTTTGCACCGGGATAGCCAACGGAGCCAGGAGTATCGCCAAGAACATGACGGGACTTCTGGCTCCGTTTGCTTTCCCTGAGAGGCAGTATGCTCAGAGAAATTATTAAATAATTGCACCGTTCACGGGTTTGAGTTTTTTCACCTCTCCCCGCCCCGATGTTGGCAAGAAAAGTGATTTGTTCGGGGAGAGGTCGCCGCGTTTTTTGCGGCGGGTGAGGGGAAAATTATTTTTATCTCAACAACAACGCCGCTACCACTTTTCGGTTCTCCGCCGTCAGCGCATTGTAAGTGCGGCATGCAGCACCGGTATCCATAATCTCTACGCCAATTCCCTGGTTGATAAATTCTCCGTACATTTCAATTGGCGGAAAAATTAATTTTTCTCCGGTACCGATAATTAAAATATCGGGTTTTAATATCGCTGCTTCGGCTAAAAATTCGTGCGTTAATTCAGCAAAAGTTTGTGGTGTCCAATCTTCAATCAAAATATTTGCAGCAACAATGACACTACGCGTAAGAATTTTATCATTAATTTGAATCCGTCCTTGCTGAAAGGCACGGATTTGGTAAGATGCATTGTTTTCATCAAGTGTGAGTGATGTCATACGTGGTGAATATTATCATACATGTGTATTAATTCAGAAGGGTGGGAGTTAAAAGAAAAATAAAAAGGAGAGTTCATGAGCGGCTCAAGAAATCCACGACTTATCACACCAAATGTTTATAAACCAGGTGAACCCACTCTTGAGCAAATATATACACAACAAAGCGCTGGCTGGCTGGCAGGATTAGCTATTTCAGGATATCTATTACAAAATCTCGTTACGAATTGGTTTTCTCTCTATGGTAGTTGCGATGGCACGCTTCCCTTGGAGGCTATTATTACCTTGTTTGGTATTGGTGCTGTAGGAACTTGGATTGCAAATTTCATAGCAAAAACTATCGTCGCTGTCGATCCATTGGATGCTATAAAACCTAGTACAGCATGGCGACATTTATATGATCGCGTTGGTCGTTTAATTAAGGCAAATAAATCTGAATATGTAAAAAGTCTTGAGGCGGAGGAGAAAAGACGACTCGAGGAAGAGAAAAAACTGCACCCGGAAGAAGATGAACATCTCGAAGATACCAGTCCCGAAAATAATAATGAAAATTCCGAGAGTGATCATGATAATGCTGATCATCCAAGTCCTGTGAGTGAGCATGAAGATGTGGCGGCTGAAAATAAAACTCCTGAAGCTCAACCCGACAAGACTGAGAAAAAAAGCAAACCCAAAGTAAATTTAGTATTGGCGTTAGATGATGCTGAAAATGAAGAACTAAAAACAAATGAAGATTCTAAGCTGCGAGTTTTATTGCAATTATTAGCGGATAAACATCAAGTGAATATCGAGGTCAAAACATCTGTTGAAGCTTTGTCTATGCCGGATAAAACTAAAATGTTGTTCGGAGTGGGGCCCCAAACCAATATTTTTTCCTCACACGTGCTAATGGACAAATTATCCTCTCACCAAAAATTTAATTATCATTCGCATTTAGAAGGCAATACCAGCGGTGAACAATTTAGAAATTTATTATTAAAAGTTTTTTTAATCTGGCCTTTTATCAAAGGTCTTCCTGCTTTCGTGTTAGTCAATCAAGGGATTACTACCATTGCGGATTCGTTTAATCGATTCGCTGGTTTTAATACGCTTGCATGGTACATTCAACTCGGGCTTATTTCCTTTTTTGATGCGTGGTTAATTCCGGCGCGTGTATTTATTAATAATTTATTAAAATCTCTCTCAGCTCAGATACAAATAGCCGGTTTACCAGGGGATATTCGAAGAATTTATAATAACACTGAACGCATGGTAGTTAATCCATTGAAAGCATTTTTGGTCATCCTTGGCGGACTTGCCAGTGTTGGTTTTACCACTTGGTATCATTTTGCGACCGCTTATTTTTATTCGCCACATCAAACTGTCGAAAAAATTCAAAAAATGCTGGAATTGATTCCAGGAATAGAAGATGCACCAGACTGGTTAAAAAGCATTGCGGGTTTTATCGTAGCGCTTTTACCCATTTTATATTACGGACAAATTTTTGCGAATGTGGCGTTGAATTTTTTGACGAGTTGTAAATCAACACTCGATAAAATCATGGAATGGCTTTATAAAAAGCCAGACCAAACCCATCAAGAAAAATCTTGGATGCAGATAGTATTTCTCGTCGCACTAGTTATAGATAGTTTAACATTTGCTGTTAATGCGGGATTTAATTCGCAAAATACCGTAGCTCTATTATGGCTGTCTATTTTAACTGGATTGGGAATTTTTGTTACGAGTAATGCTTGGGGACATGACACGCAAAACTTGCCTAGGGCCGGCGCTTTAGTACGGAAATTTGTAGATTCATGGTGTGGGTGTTGTTCGCAACGAGATCAAAATAGTTATCGGGCGCTTAGCGAAGGTGCTGGAGTTTTCGGTGGCGCTGCAGCAAGAGGAAATCTATTAACTCCGGTTGCCGGAGAGGCGCATATTGTTTCTGTTCAGGATTTGCCGGACGATAATACAACCCCATTATTAATAAGGTAGGGTCAAGCACCATAACTATTTCCTAGCCATTTTACTTGGTTTATAATATCTGATCACTCAAACCAAGAGTAACTCCCATGTATGATGCTGCCAATGTCGTGAATTGCAAACTCTATAAAAGTATTGCCGCCGCTTTATTATTCGCTGTTGTGCTCGGCCCCATCGGTTTGCTTTATTCTTCCTTTCTCGGCGGGGTGGTGATGATTATCCTTGGGTTTATCGTCGTCTGCGCCAAATATCCGGTGCCGATTATTTTAGTATGGCTGATTTCCTGCATTTGGAGTGTGGGTGCCGCGAATCGCTATAATCGGAAATTGGTGAAGAGTTTGCTGCAGCAATAAATTTTCTAAAATCTCTCTAAACTTCTGCTTTTAAAAACCTATCAATTTCATCTCACTGAATTTATTTAATTTTTCAAAATAAATCAATACACACTTTAAATGTGTATAAAACTAACTTATAATAAGGATATGACAAATGAGCAAGATTTATAGCAGTCGAGAAATAATTCGGATGCTAACAGAAGATGGGTGGTTCGAAGTTCGTGTTACCGGTAGTCACCATCATTTTAAACATTCTGAGAAATCAGGTGTGGTGACTATTCCCCATCCCAAAAAACAAATAGGAAAAGGATTATTAAATAGCATCATGAAACAAGCAAAATTAAAGTAGGAGTAGCTTATGCTGATTGAATACGTTGGCCTGGCTGAAAAAGTAAAAGGCGGTTATAGTGTTTTTTTCCCTGATTTTCCTGGTTTTGGTTCCGCAGGTGCTAATTTGGAAGAGGCGAGAAAAAATACCAGGGAAGGATTAATAGCTCATATTGAATTAATGCTCGAGGATGAAGAACCATTACCCCATCCAACTTCATTAGATAATATTATGAAATTACCTGATGCAAAAGGCTGTGTTCCATTGATTATTTCTATTGTTGCGCCATCGGGCAAGGCTCAACGAATTAATATCACGATTGATAGAGCTTTACTAAATGCTATTGATGCTGCGGCAAATAGCCAACATAAAACTCGATCTGCTTTGTTGGCAGAAGCGGCGCAGAGATTTCTTGGAGAGCTTTAAAATTTTTAATCAAAAAAAGAAGAATTGTATGTCAAAAAAAATAATACGTCGTGCATTACCCGCTGAATTTAATACTGTCGATTCACTTCTCCCCAATATTCATCCGGTGCTGCAGCGCGTTTACGCCGCGCGCGGTGTCCGCTCGCCGCTCGAACTAGAACGCGGCTTGGAAAAATTGCTGCCGTATAGTTCATTATTAGGAATAGCACCAGCCGTTGCTTGTTTAGCAGATGCGGTGATGGCGCAGCAAAATATTTTAATTGTCGGTGATTTTGATGCCGATGGTGCCACCAGTTCTGCGTTAGCGCTGCGCGCGTTGCGCAGTTTCGGTGCCAAAAATATTAATTTTCTAGTGCCTAATCGTTTTGCGTTTGGTTATGGCTTAACGCCGGAATTAGTGGATGTTGCTAAAGATTTTCAACCGCATTTAATTGTCACTGTCGATAATGGCATTGCCAATCACGCAGGAGTTGAACGCGCGAAAGCACTAGACATAAAAGTGGTGATCACGGACCATCATTTAGCCGCTGCTACACTTCCTCCTGCCGATGCCATTGTCAATCCAAATCAACCGGGTGATCCATTTCCCAGTAAATATTTAGCCGGTGTGGGTGTTATTTTTTATGTGATGCTCGCGTTGCGTCGTGAATTAGCCAATCGCGCTTGGTTTACACAACAAAATATAGCAGAACCGAATATGTCACAATTCCTTGATTTAGTGGCGCTCGGTACCGTCGCCGATTTAGTGCCGCTGGATGCGAATAATCGTATATTAGTTTATCAAGGTGTACGGCGTATTCGTGCTGGTCTTTGTTGCCCAGGAATTATTGCGCTGTTAGAAGTGGCTAGTCGTACACCGCAAAAATTATCAGCAACGGATCTGGGTTTCACCGTTGCTCCACGTTTAAATGCCGCGGGTCGTCTGGATGACATGTCATTTGGTATCGAATGTTTATTAACTGACGATTTAATTCGCGCGCGTGAAATGGCGAAAGTGTTACATCAACTCAATGAAGAACGTCGCGGCATAGAAAAAGATATGCAGCAACAAGCGATGACCATTTTAAATTCATTACAGACCACCAATTTTCCACTCGGCATTTGTTTATTTAACGAAAATTGGCATCAAGGTGTGATTGGTATTTTAGCTTCGCGCATCAAAGATAAATTTCATCGTCCGGTTATTATTTTTGCTTTAGGCAACGATGGCGAAATGAAAGGCTCGGCACGTTCGATCGCGGGTTTGCATATTCGTGATGTGTTGGCGGATATAGCTACTCAGCATCCGCAATTAATTCATCGTTTTGGCGGTCATGCCATGGCAGCCGGTTTATCGATTGCGCGGGAAGATTTTAAATTCTTCGCCGAAATTTTTAACGACGCAGTCAGCGCAAGACTAGGTGATAAAAATCTCGATCATCATTTGTTAAGTGATGGTGAATTGGCGGTACATGATCTGACGATTGCCGTGGCAGAAGCATTAGCCGATGCCGGTCCTTGGGGGCAGTCATTTCCACAGCCATTATTTGATGATACGTTTCAAATTCTTGATCAGCGAATTGTCGGAGAAAAACATTTAAAAATGGTATTAGGTAAAGATAAAAAATATTTCGATGCAATTGCTTTTTTTGTTGATGTAAAAACCTGGCCTAATCATCGTTGTCAGCAAGTGCATGCTGCTTATCATTTGGATGTGAATGAGTATCGCGAGCGGCGTAATTTGCAATTAATTGTGGAAGCATTAGAGCCAATCTAGTTTAGCGAGACAATTGACAACTGCCGTTAATGCGAATAAGATTCATTCTCATTTAACAATGAATTTTTTTGTATAAGGATGTTTTTATGTCAATATGGAAACGCATAACGGAAAAATTAAGTGGCATACAGGATATGCCAATTATTTATGGAACCAAACGGTTCATTCAAGCCTCCTATGATTTATGGCATCATCACAAACCTAAACGAAACAAATTCATTGTCTCTGCATTTGTCCTAACAGCAGTTATGGGTGGTGTGTTGCCAATACTCGCGCCAGATTTATTTGAGTTTATTGAAGAAACGCTCAGAATAATTATCGAAACATTAGGTCAAACTTTCCTGCGAACCGCAGGCTCAATTTTTGTCTTAACCTGGCTTGGCACATTGAGTGCGAAGTATGCAATGCGTGCATGGAATTGGCATTTTCATCAGCAAACTTCGGAGTTCAATATTGTTTCTGATACTCAAGCGGAAACATTAAGTAAAAAATTTGGTAGATCGTCAAAAGACATCCGTGAGGCTATTACTTTTTTAGTAGAGCAACGGCATAAATCAAAAGCTGATCCAGAATTTCCAATAAAGCCAGGGTATTTCAAAAATGCCCAGTCACAGTTAATAAAAAATCAAAATCCTTTTCTCTATAATAATACGCAGCAATTATTGGCATTTCTAAATCCACAGCAACCGGCCGCTCCTTTTTTGCAAGCAGTCCCTGAAAGTTTGGTTGAGCAAAATAGAGTAAACATTAAAATTGAAAAAGAGTCGTCAAAAACATTAAGTCGGTAATGAATTTTCATCTGCCAAATTTATTAGCGCGCCCGGAGAATTCGAACTTCTATCCAGAGCTACGGGCGTTTAATTTTTAATATGCGATGATTCAAACCATTATCGGTCCCAAAACAGTAGTGTTTGTCTGTGTTTGGTCAAACAAACAGCCTATATGCGCGAGTTTATCGCTTGGGACCGATAATGGTTTGAATCGCCTCGATTCTATCCGCCAATCTATCGGTTAATAATCCAGCAGGTTTATTTGCTAAATTTCCAAAACGATTAGCTAATTCACTTTGAATAAATTTCAGCATGATATCTTCTGCTACTTCTTTATTCGCAGGATTACTTCTAACTTCTGTTGCTTTATGCTGAATCGCCTTTATTAGTAAATTCACCTCGTGTCGATGATGCCGAAACGGATGTAAGAGCCGGCTAGCGTTTGCATAATCTTTTAAAAAATTAACGATAGCATCCACTGGATCATAGTGTTTGCTTTTTAATCCAAAAAAATCAGCATACTTGGATTTGATTGGTATTGTTGCAAAATGTTTATCCTGATTTAAATCTTTCAGCCGAAGATTTTGTGGCGCTGGTAAAAGACGGTTGATACCTATAGTTTCCTCGATCGGCAGGTCTAACTGCGGATTCGCTCGCCGCAACTCTTCGATAGCATGATGATTGATTCGTTGCAATTCTTCTAACTTAATCGTTTTAGCACTTCCCGCTATTGGGTCATGATAAATAATCGAATCTTCCGTGTAACCAATGCAGACTACCGCGTGATCAAACCCATACTTAAGCGGGATAGTTAAAATTAATGGGCCATGATTTCTGATATTATTCTTTAAATCATCAATTTTAATGAATGCTGTTTCAAAACCCTGTACATCATATTCATGCCCTTCAAAAATCCCGCGCGGATTTTTCGACATCGATGATATCGGTTTACCTAGAAAATGATTAATCATGGCTAATGAAGCATCAACACACATATTGACATGTTGTTGTTTGATATAAGGTACATCATAACAATAAGCTTGCGGTAACTCTTGCGCAGGCATATCGCTTAGCGGAGTAGATTTATGAAAATAAAATAATTTGCGAATCAGCCAATTTAAATCTTTCATCGCTAACACTCCTCGCAACTCTATGTTTTTAGGCTAAAAACATTAGAAAAAAAGAGATCTCAACTACTAGTATAGTCCTTAATAGAAAAAGAAATATTAATACAGACTTAAAGTAGTTGCGATTAGATCGGTTCTATTCTGTAGTGGATAAAAAAAATTAAGATGTTCAACTGTTGCAATTTGTCACCAGTGATCCTGAATTCTGGCATAAGAAATTCTTGATACAATATTTGCAAATAATCGAGGTAATTCCTGTGCCAAGCGCAAAATAAATAGCTAGAGTTCACTCTATGCATAATTAACTATAGCTCAATTAATACAGCTCAATTAATACTGTTGTCATTAGGCACACAATGTCATATAATAAATATCTATGAGGAATGAAATTTATGATTGGGATGTCCAGAAAAATGAGGAGCTGATCAGCTCTCGTGGCGTTAGTTTTGAAGAGGTAATTGCGATACTAGATAGTGGGGATATATTAGATATTATTGATCATCCCAATAAAGACAAATATTCCCATCAAAAAGTGTACATTATTGAGATTAATGACTATGCCTATCTGGTTCCATTTGTGCAAGATAGAAATAAAATATTTTTAAAAACCATTATTCCAAATCGTAAAGCAACAAAGAAATACCTAGGTAAATAGTGAAGGAGGATTTATGAAAAAGAAACAAAGAGTACGGCTAAATAAAGAGGAACAAGAACTGTCAGATTCTTTTGATCGTGGCGAATGGAAATCAGTAGCTAATTTAAAAGGTGAGGTTGCTACTGCTAGAAGGGCTGCTGCGAATACTTTGCGCAAAGATACGAGAATTAATATTCGTTTATCGAGCAATGATTTAATTCGTATTAAGCAGAGGGCAGCATTTGAAGGGATGCCTTATCAAACATTAATTGCTAGCATATTACATAAATATGCAGCAGGACACCCGGCTAAATAAGCTGTTATCAAATAGAATTTAATATAGGTGAAGCGGGTTGCGAATGCTAGATTTTCTCCGCGCCCGGAGAGATTCGAACTCCCGACCCTCTGGTTCGAAGCCAGATACTCTATCCAACTGAGCTACGGGCGCTTAATTTTTTACATGCGCGAGTATTAAAGCAATTACTGCGATGAGATTCAACCCATTTTAGGGATGGTTGAAAATTAACCTGTCATTTCTGAAATAAAATAATCGCACTGGCAGATAACAGCGTTAAAATAATCAACAAAGAAAAGGCTGCCACGAAATTGCCAGTTAAGGTGGCCAAATAACCAGTTAATAATGGTGCTAAAATTCCAGCTAAGGCAAACGAGCAATCCATGATTCCCAAGCTCGTGGCGACGCGATCATGGGCTAAATCCGCATTGATTGCGTAAAACACTGCATTCGGCAGCATGCCAAAACCGACACCTAGCGAAATAAAAATGATCGCCGTCCATAACGAGGGTGTCAGTAATATAGGAATAAAACACGCAGCCGATAAAATTTGCGAGATCCAAATAATATGCGAACGTGCGATGCGGATGCTATGGGTTTTCTTCCATAACCAATCTGAGATCACGCCGCCCAGTAATAACATAACCGTAGCTACCGACCAAGGTGCAACTAAAAACCAGCCTGCCGCTTTAACTTTTATTGCGTAAGTTTGCTCAAGATAACCTGGCAACCAAGTGATCGCAAAAAATAATAAATATCCAAACACAAAAAACGCCAAATTATTTACCAACAAAGGTCGATGGAACAACATAAAACGCCAAGTAGTTTTTTGTTGTTGCAACGAGTGTGCTTTGCGAGGAATGGATTCTAGTTCGGCGCGAATATGCTGCAATTCTTTTTTGGAAACATAGTGCGATTGCTGCGGTTGATCACGGAAGGCGTAAAACCAAATGATGGACCATATTATGCCAAATAGGCCGAGAATTAAGAACATCCAGCGCCAGCCCACCGTAGCCACTAAATGCGAAATAAACGGCGCACCCAGCACCGATGCAAAGGGAACGGCGGCTAAACCAATTGCCAGTGCGCGTGCTCGTTCAGAAACTGGTAGCCAATCGGCAGTGGCACGGGTAAATGCTGGGAAGTTGGGGCCTTCGGCGATGCCTAATAATGTTCTGAACATAAAAAGCCACCAAAAGCCAGTGGCTAAGGCAAGCAGGCTGCAGGCAAAGGACCACAATACGGCAGAAGCCGTCCAAATTTTTCGGGCGCCGTAATGATCGACTAAAATACCGCCAACCACTGTCATCACTAAATAACCTATACCAAAAGCGGAGGCAATTATACCAAAATCGGTATTGGTAAAACCGAAAGTTTGTTGTAAAGGCGTGATCGCATAGGAGAGGGCGGAGCGATCGAGATAGTTAATGATGATGGCAAAAAAACAGATGGCGGTAATAATCCAGCGATAGCGAGTCATGGCAAATCCTTTTGCTTTTTATACTCGATTTTAAATATTTCTTTAACGAATACCTTGTAAGTAAATAATGCCATAAGAGAGCAAGGCGCCCATCAACAACCAACCCGCTTTAAACCCGTAATCAATGAATTTCGCGCGAATTTCTTTTTGTGTTTCATTTACCATGCCGAGTTTGGTTTCTACCGCAACCAGCCGGCAGTCTATTTTATTGATGTCTCTTCGCACCTCTTCGCGAAGCTGGCTTATTTCTCCGCGTATTTCTTCGCGAAGCTGGCTTATTTCTCCGTGCATTTCTTCGCGAAGCTGAGTTACTGTTTTTTGTAATTGAACAATCTGTTCTACAACGCGATCGATAGATTTTCCCACAGCTACTTCAATTTTTGTATCCATAAATTCTGCCTGTAGTTGGAATAAATCCTTAGTTTGACTTTGTTGCATAGTATATCTCCATTAATAAATTTAAGCATTAGACTTAGGAATTTTTTTAGTGCTGATCGGAAGTTGGCGGATTACGGAGCAAAAACCCCAGAGCTTCTATAAGAAAAAAAGAAATGTGTTATGGCGCGCCCGGAGAGATTCGAACTCCCGACCCCTTGGTTCGTAGCCAAGTACTCTATCCAACTGAGCTACGGGCGCGTTAATGTAAATCGATATTCCGGAGAGAGAGGGATTCGAACCCTCGATGGAGTTTTAGGCCCCATACTCCCTTAGCAGGGGAGCGCCTTCGACCACTCGGCCATCTCTCCGATAAAATTACTTATCATAGTGAATTGGGATAAGAACAATCCCGGATTTACTCTTCGCCTTCTGCCTTATCTTTATCGCTTTTTTCTGGTTTTGCGTCGGTTTTTGTAGTTGTGGTGGTATTTTTTTCTTGTTGTATGCGTTGATAGATTTCTTCGCGGTGAACCGATACGTCTTTAGGCGCATTAATGCCGATCCGGACTTGGTTACCTTTAATACCTAACACAGTGACGACGACATCATCACCAATTATGATTGTTTCACCCACACGTCTTGTTAATATGAGCATTATTCCATCTCCATTCAAAAAACTGCCTTGTATAAGTACATCATCATACCTAGCACCCTGCTATTGATTACAGTTTACAGTTATACATATTTATTTACTTCTAAGGTGTGCAATAGTAAACAATATGATTGAATTCTGCAAATGGGATTTTTAGGATATATTCACATTTCTATTCAATATTACTCATGGAAACTGATGAAACTTTATCCAAATCAAAAGCTTGGTGCAGGATTTGAACACCTTTTTCTATAAAAACTTCATCAATAATAACGGAAATTTTAATTTCAGAAGTGGTAATCATCTGAATACTAATTCCCGCATCACCTAAACACTTAAACATTTTGCTAGCCACACCCGCATGGGAGCGCATGCCGATTCCAACCATAGAAAGTTTAGCCACTTTAGCGCTGCTATTGGTGCTGGCTCCCAATTCTTTTGCAATATTGTCAATTAATTTCAGTGTCTTAGGATAATCTTTACGACTTACAGTAAAGGTAAAATCGGCGGTATCTTTGCTCGTCGCATTCTGGGCGATCATATCAATTTCAATATGAGCGTTACTAATATCACCTAAAATACGGCCTTCGATACCAATTTGTTTGGGAACACCTGATAAAGCAATAATGGCTTCTTCTCGAGAGAAGGCAATACCTGAGATTAAACGATTCCGCATAGTTTTATCCTCGTGGGTCACTAAAGTTCCCGGGCCATCACGAAATGTAGAAAGCACCCGGATCGGCATATTATATTTACTTGCTAGTTCAACTGAACGCATTTGCAGGACCTTGGCACCCAGGCTAGCCAATTCTAGCATTTCTTCAAAACTAATTTTTTGGAGCAGGCAAGCATCCTGAATAAGATGTGGATCGGTCGTATATACCCCATCGACATCGGTATAAATTTGGCATTCATCTGCTTTAAGCGCAATGGCCAAAGCGACTGCCGTGGTATCTGAGCCGCCACGGCCTAAGGTGGTGATGTCGCCACGTTCGTTTCTGCCTTGGAAGCCAGCGACCACAACGACCTCGCCTTTTGATAAATCATATTGAATAACATCTGTTTCCACATCCAAAATTCTGGCTTTGGTATGGTTTTTATCAGTTAAAATTCCTGCTTGATGACCAGTATAAGAGCGAGCAGGGCATTGACTAGTTATCAAGGCCATTGCTAATAGCGAAACAGCCACTTGTTCGCCGGTGGAGACGAGGACATCGTATTCGCGTGGGTCAGGTTCAGCAGTAAGCGCATGTGCTAATTGAATCAAACGGTCGGTTTCGCCATACATTGCTGAAACGACGACTACCACATCGTGACCCTGGTCACGTGTTTGCTTAATTTTTTTTGCAACATGGCGCAATCGGTCTAACGTACCGACGGAGCTGCCACCATATTTTTGAATAATCAGAGCCATAATCTGTTCACAAAATTACTAGAATCTTCACAACTCAACAGAATAACTAAATTTTTTCCTTTACCCAATCATATGTCGATTTTAATGCTTTCTCCAGCATTTCCGGTTTATTGCCACCACCTTCCGCTAAATCCTCACGGCCGCCGCCTTTACCGCCAATTTGAGCAGTCAACATCGCCAGTAACTCATTCGCTTTCACTTGCTTAGTATAATCTGCTGTTACCCCAACCACGAGACTAATGCGGTTATCTTTAACGATGGCTAAGGCAATGACTGCGCTTTTTAATTGTTGTTTCAATTGGTCAACGGCATTTCTTAGCGCTTTACCATCGAGACCATCCACTTGGGTGGCCAACACTTTTAACCCTTTAATCTCACGTGCTTGGCTAATTAAATCTCGGCTGACCACACTAGCTAGTTTATCTTTTAATTGTTCTATTTGTTTTTCTAGCGCACGAATTTTTTCTTCATATTGTGCCATTTTTTGTTTGGCTTCTTGGTCACGTTTTTCCAACCAACGCAGTGCCCCTTCACCGGTCACAGCTTCAATACGGCGTATGCCGGCCGCAACACCCGTTTCGGAAACGATTTTGAATAATCCAATATCACCGGTATGTTCAGCATGGGTACCGCCGCATAATTCCAATGATTCACCAAAACGAACCATGCGCACTTTATCACCATATTTCTCTTCAAACAATCCTATAGCACCACTAGCTGTCGCTTCTTCCAGCGTCGTGATACGTTCCACGGCTTCATGATTAGAACGGATTTCATCGTTAAGGCGTTTTTCTATAATTCGTAATTCTTCTTCAGTCAAAGGCGAAGGATGGGAAAAATCAAAACGCAAACGCTCTGGTTCCACTAAAGATCCTTTTTGTATGGCATGTTCACCCAGCACCTTGTGTAAGACCATATGTAATAAATGGGTGGCGGTATGATTTAAGACCGTTGCTGCACGTCGTTTGGCATCAACTTCCGCGTGTACTTCATCACCAACACGCAAGCTGCCCTTTTCCAATTTACCTAAATGTACATGGGTATGGCCTTGTTTAATCGTATCCACTACGCGAAATGTTGTTTGATTGTGACGTAACACACCTTGATCGCCGACTTGACCGCCTGATTCGCCGTAAAAAGGCGTGCGATCGAGTACTACCGAACCTTTCTCCCCTGCTTGCAAACTTTCCACAAAACGTCCTTCGCGGTACAAAGCCAGGATTTTGCCGGTTTCGATGGTTTGCTCGAGGAGTAAATTTTTATAGCCAGTAAACTCGGTCGGTGGATGTTCTTGGTCGTTGACAGTATATTCGGTGGTAAAACTGCTGGCTTGACGCGAACGTTCGCGTTGTTTAGACATGGCAGCTTCAAAGCCATCATAATCGATCAGCAAATCACGCTCGCGGGCAATGTCGGCAGTGAGATCAGCCGGAAAACCGTAGGTATCATATAATTTAAATACCGTTTCTCCAGGAATCACTTTTCCTTTCAAATCACTCACGGCTTGTTCAAATAATTTTAATCCTTGGCTCAAGGTCAAACCAAATTGTTCTTCTTCTTGGCGCAAAGTTTTTTCGATAAGGGTTTGTGCTTTCGTTAACTCTGGATAAGCTTCGCCCATCACCTCGACTAAAGGTTTTACTAGTTTGTAAAAAAATGGTTCGGTCAAATCTAACATATGACCATGCCGTAGGGCTCGGCGAATAATACGGCGCAGCACATAACCACGGCCTTCGTTGCCAGGCAGCACACCATCGGTAATTAAAAAACTACAAGAACGAATATGATCGGCGATGACGCGTAAAGAAATATGGCTAAGATCTGTTATTCCAGCAAGCTTTGCCGCGACTTTAATTAAAGGCACAAAAAGATCGGTATCATAGTTATTATGCACACCTTGCATTACCGCAGAAATACGCTCTAAACCCATGCCGGTGTCGACTGAAGGTTTAGGTAAAGGTGTCATAGTGCCATCAGCGGCGCGATCAAATTGCATGAACACTAGGTTCCAAATTTCGATAAAACGATCACCGTCTGCATCGGGACTACCGGGGGGGCCGCCAGCGATTTTTGCGCCATGATCATAAAAAATTTCGGTGCAAGGACCACATGGACCGGTTGGCCCCATGGACCAGAAATTATCGGCTTCACCACAGCGAGTAAATCGCTTAGGGTCGATTTTCATTTCTTTTAGCCAAATATCTTCGGCTTCTTGATCTTCTTCGAATACGGTGACCCATAATTTTTCGGGCGGCAATTGCAACACACCGGTTAAAAACTCCCAAGCAAAGCGGATGGCTTCGCGTTTGAAATAATCGCCAAAACTGAAATTTCCCAACATTTCAAAAAAAGTATGATGCCTTGCGGTATAGCCGACCCGTTCCAGATCATTATGTTTGCCACCAGCACGCACACAGCGCTGGGAAGAGGTGGCGCGTTTATACGGGCGTTTTTCTTTGCCCAAAAATAAATCTTTAAATTGCACCATGCCAGCATTCGTGAACAATAAGGTAGGGTCATTATTGGGAACGAGGGAGCTGCTGGGAACAATGGTGTGTTGATGTTGATGGAAATAGTCTAAAAATTGCCGACGAACTGCTTGGCTGCTGGTGATGTTTGGTTGTGGTTGCTGTTTTTGCATAATTTGGTCTTCTTTTGTATATGAGCATTGTTATGTTGTCTGTACGGAACTAACGGAGCCAGGAGCGGTAGGGTGGATTAGGTGCGTTCTTTGCACCGTAATCCACCTTCTGTTTGTGGTGTTGTAGGTGGATTACGGTGCAAAGAACGCACCTAATCCACCCTACCGCTCCTGGCTCCGTTGGCTCTGTACAGATAACATTCGCGTTATATTTCAATTCTCACTCAAAAATCTTCTCAATCTGCTCCTGAGTAAATCCCCTATAATGCAGAAAACGTATTTGCTTAGCCTTCGCCTTAAAATCTTCCGGCTGCTTTCCTTTAAAATGTTTTTGCCAAATGCGCTGAACTTCCTGGAACCAAGCATTATCGGCGATATCGAGCATCTCTGCAATCATCTCATCAGGGATGCCGCGCGCTAATAATTCCGCCTGAATACGCAGCGGACCATAGCCTTTAGCCCGCCGAAAATGGATAAAATTTTCCGCAAAACGACTATCGTTAAATAAACTGGCTTGTTTTGCATCAGCAAAGAAGGCTTGAATTTCTGCTTTAGTAAAACCTTTGGCCAGACATTTGCGAAATAACTCGTCTTTGGAATGATCGCGGCGTGTCTGCCAATTTAAGACAGCACGCCGGATATCAGCATTAGGCGACGTCAGAAACCTCTTCCTCTTCAGTATTAGTTTGTTCTGCAACACCTAACCGAGCGTTTGCAGCAGATAAAGCAGCGGCACGGATTTTCGCTTCCAACTCATTCGCGATTTCTGGATGTTCTTTAAGAAATACGCGAGCATTTTCTTTACCTTGACCAATTTTTTGATTGTTATAACTAAACCAGGCGCCGGATTTTTCAATAATTTCATAGAGCACACCCAGATTAACGATTTCCCCTTCGCGCGAAATGCCTTCGTTATAAAGAATATCGAATTCAGCTTGTTTAAACGGCGGTGCAACTTTGTTTTTCACTACTTTCACCCGCGTTTCACTGCCGATGACTTCATCGCCTTCTTTGACATTACCAATGCGACGAATATCCAGACGTACCGAAGCATAAAACTTCAGCGCGTTACCGCCAGTAGTGGTTTCTGGATTGCCGAACATAATACCAATCTTCATGCGGATTTGGTTGATGAAGATCACTAAGGTGTTGGAACGTTTAATGTTCGCGGTCAGCTTACGCAAGGCTTGTGACATTAAGCGTGCCTGCAAACCCATATGTTGATCACCCATTTCGCCTTCAATTTCCGCTTTGGGGGTGAGTGCGGCGACCGAGTCAATAATCACCACTTCAACGGCGCTGGAACGCACCAGCATATCAGCGATTTCCAGTGCTTGTTCGCCAGTATCAGGTTGTGAAATTAAAAGATCATCAACATTCACACCTAATCGTTTGGCATAACTTGGATCGAGTGCATGTTCTGCATCAATAAAAGCGGCGGTGCCACCTTGACGCTGACAAGCCGCGATCACTTGCAAGGTGAGTGTGGTTTTACCAGAAGATTCTGGTCCATAAATTTCAACAATGCGGCCACGCGGTAAACCGCCGACGCCGAGTGCGATGTCAGCATTGCGATCACGGGTGTTGCGGGTCCGACCGGCGGCACGAAAGAAAAACCAGTGGGTACGGTTTGGTTCGCCTGGGCGAGCAAACATTTTGCTACCGAATCTTCAGTAGAAATTTTTTCTGGCGATCGTCACGAAATTCGCGAACAATCGATCATGATGGCATTAAAA
>Ga0207159_1101_pt1 | contig 20795 bp, 25 predicted proteins | sample Alteio_BWMinHeat_23_FD_153511 | JGI IMG/M metagenome (GOLD analysis project Ga0207159, IMG submission 153511) | Enriched cells from forest soil in Barre Woods Harvard Forest LTER site, Petersham, Massachusetts, United States -... | ecosystem: Environmental > Terrestrial > Soil > Temperate forest >... | reverse complement strand
TTGTGCAGGGACAGTATTGTTTTGGCCATATTTTACCACATAATCAACACTTTGTTTAATTACGCCGGAAATTTCTGCAAATACCGGCGGTGGGTTTTGCCCGCTTATATTTGCCGATGTGCTTACTATGGGTTTGCGGAAACGCTTTATAAGATGACGGCAAAACTCATCATTGCAAATACGCATGGCAACGGAGCCATCCTGTGCCAATACATTTTCTGCAATGCCAAGTGCATGTTCATAAATAACAGTAACAGACTTATTTACCTGCTGCAGGTAATCGAATACTGCAATATCGGGCGCAGCAGTATATTGCAGTATATCCCGCTCAGATGTTACAAGTACAACAAAACTTTTATTCTGCGGACGCTGCTTAAGCGTGATTATTTTTTCTACAGCAGCCGCATTGGTGGCATCACAGCCTAAACCCCAAATAGTATCTGTAGGGTATAAAATAACGCCGCCGCTCTGCAACACACTAAGGCAGTTTTCTATATCATTGCTAAAATCAACCATGTTGCGTTAGTCTTAAAATGTTACCGAGGTCTTAAAGATTATTGTGCACAATTATAAAAACAATAATCCAGCTAGTTGCAAAATAAAAAAGCAATATTTTTTGCTTATCTCAAATTGTTTGGTATTTTGTACGTAAATGCAGCTATATACGTAAGATCTTATCACAAATAATAAAATCTCTAAAAACTTACAACCTTAAAAAGTATACGAAATGGACAAACAAAGACTCGCCATTTTAGTTTGCGCTGCTCTCGGGATGCTTGCCATATTTATGCCCTGGACCAATGTACCTTTTATTGGAGGTATAAATGGCACAAGAAGCAATACAGGGTGGATAACGTTTTGCATATTTGCAGTACCGCTTATTATCAGTCTTGCCGGGGACAGAACAAAAAGTCTTGAGGATTCATTTGTTTATATTGTGCTTGCTGCCGGCCTGGTTAATGCTGCCATTGCAATTTACAAAATAGTAGATTTTGACAACGGCATGGGCAGTGTTAGCAAGGATAATATTTTTGCAGACGCTTTAAAATCCAGCATTTCCATTGGCTTCGGGTTATACCTGGTTGCAATAGCAGGCATTGCCCTGCCGGTATTTGCTTTTATATTGAAAGATAAGCCGGTTGCAGCAGCAAATCAATCTTAATTTTTTTGTTGGCCTGGAAATACCTGTCCGCTCCAAGTATCAATTGCAAAATATTAATATCAGCCAGCATTGTTTAACATGACAAAAGCAGAAGCCTTATTTCATGAAATAGCCAATGGTATACCCGGTGTAAAGGAAGGTAAAATGTTTGGCTCGCTATGTATAAAAACCCCCAATGGCAAATCAGGCGCTATGTTTTGGAAAGATTGCATAGTAGTAAAATTGAATAATGACATGTTAGGTGAAGCGTTAGCCCTGGAAGGAGTAACATTGTTTGAACCAATGGAAGGAAGGCCGATGAAAGAATGGGCACAAATTCCGTTTAAACATAAAGAGGTTTGGAAAAAATTTGCAGCGGTGTCAGTTGACGCAATGCGAAAATTAAAAAAATAAACACCGGCCTTCAGATTTGTAATTATATAAGTTCGGTTATTACACTTCTGCTTTATGGCGTGATTTTAGTTATCCTTGTACAGCACTTTCTTGCAAAATCCGTAAACAGTTACCTTGAATATATTTAAAGAGTCCTTCGTAAAAGTAAAAAAATATCTGCGGATACTGGGGCCGGGCCTCATAACAGGCGCAAGTGATGACGACCCTTCGGGTATTGCAACCTACAGCCAGGCCGGAGCAGGTTTTGGTTTTGCCACATTGTGGACTGCATTGCTCACTTTTCCGTTGATGGCAGCAATACAGGAAATGTGCGCGAGAATAGGGATGGTAACCCAGGAAGGGTTAACAGGAACTTTAAAAAAATACTATTCTAAAAACATATTGTATTTAATGATGTTATTCAGTTTTCCTGCAATAACACTAAACATTGGTGCTGATATACAGGGTATGGGCGCGGTTGCAAACATGCTTGTTCCAAAAATTCCTGTTTTTGCCTTCAGTATTTTTTTTACCGTAACGCTGGTTTTTTTTATCATCAAGTACTCTTATAAGCAATTATCCCTCGTACTAAAATGGCTTTGCTTTTCTTTATTCGCATATATAGTTGTGCCTTTTTTAGTGCACGCAAACTGGGCAGATGTATTTAAAAGCACCTTTATACCAACCATAAAATTAAACAGGGATTTTTTTGAGATATTGGTCGCCATATTAGGCACAACCATTTCACCATACCTTTTTTTCTGGCAGACTACTATGGAGGCAGAAGACATGACACACCGCGTAAAAAAAGTGTTTGTTGATAAACGCATTTTAAATGATATGCATAAGGATGTAAATTTTGGGATGCTTTTTTCTAACCTTATCATGTTCTTTATAATTCTTACTACAGGCGCTGTTTTATTTAAAGCAGGGATCCATCAAATTGACACCGTGGACCAGGCAGCCAAAGCATTGCAGCCTTTAACCGGCAACTTAACCTATTTGCTTTTTGCCCTTGGTGTAATAGGTACAGGCTTTTTAGCCATACCGGTTTTAGGCGGCTCATTGTCATATATATTAGCGGAAACTTTTGGCTGGTCAGAGGGTTTAGACAAGAAGTTTCACGAAGCCAAAGGATTTTATATCACATTGATCATTTCTTTGTTTATTGGGCTGTTAATGGATTTTATAGGCATCTCCCCTATCCAGGCGCTTATTTATACTGCCGTTTTATACGGGCTAACAGCGCCGGTAATGATTGTTATAATCATGCATATTTGCAATAATAAAAAAATAATGGGTGAGTTTACTAATAGTAAATATTCAAATATTGCCGGGGTAATAACATTACTTTTAATGAGTTTTGCTGCTATAGCATTAATTTATTTCCAGTTTAAATAAACGGGATGTTAAGCCGGTTTACATTGTTGTAATCCATGGTAAAATGAGACCAGGTTGTTCTTAGAATAAGTATATTTGTATGAACCTCAGTTTTGTTTAAACATTTGCTGCCATGCACCAGTTTCCTAATATACTTTTGGATGCCGTTCCCGGTTTTGTATTATTGATCATTGTGGAAGTAATATTTGCTGTAAAAACACAGCGGGAATTGTATAATGTAAAGGATGCAGCTACCAGCATTTCCCTGGGCCTGGGCAACCTGTTTACAGGATTGCTGACAAATGGCATTATCTTATTAGTTTACGCATGGTTATACAAATTTCGTTTATTCACTGTCCCTTTTAATGCATGGTGGGGATGGGTATTTTGTTTTTTTGCAGACGATTTCAGCTATTACTGGTTTCACCGTACCAGCCACAGCGTGCGTTATTTTTGGGCAAGCCATGTAGTGCATCATTCATCTGAATATTATAATCTTGCTGCTGCCCTGCGCCAAAACTGGACCGGTAACATAACAGGTGCGTTTGTTTTTTGGATATGGATGCCCATAGCCGGTTTTGAACCCGGAATGATAATGATGATGCAATCTATAAGCCTGATATACCAGTTTTGGATACATACAGAAGGGATAAAGAAAATGCCAAACTGGTATGAATATATTTTCAATACACCCTCCCATCATCGTGTGCACCATGGCAGCGACCTGCTTTATCTTGATAAAAACCATGCAGGCACACTTATAATATGGGACCGCATGTTTAAAACTTTCCAGGAAGAAAAATTTCGTCCTTCTTATGGCCTTACTAAAAACGTTGAAACCTTTAACCCCGTTAAAGTGGCATTTCATGAATGGATGCATATTGGTAAAGACCTTAAAAAGGCAAGGACATGGAAAGATTACTGGAACTATCTTTTTAATGCGCCCGGCTGGAGTAACGACGGATCCACCAAAACAACAAAACAACTGCGTAAGAAGCAAACGTCCCCCTGATACATTTATTCCACAGTTAGTACAACTTTTTAAGATTCAACATTAAACTGCACCGTCGTTTCCGGTGCACGCAGGCATACCCTGCTCACATTATGGCATTATGTTTGGATAATGACTAAGCAGATTGTAAAACATAAAAAAATTAGCCATGAAACACACCCGCACTTTCCTGCTGGCAGCAGGTACATGCATAATGCTTGCATGCAATAACAACAAAAATGATCAGAATGACAAAGACAGCATCTCCAAGGAAAGCGCTATATCTGCTGATACAAATGTAGATACTGCAGCTATGAATAACGGAGGAAGTACAGGAAATATGAAACCTGATTCAAATTTCACAAACCCCGACAGCAGCAATCATACACCAACAGCAACTGCGCCAACAAATAAACCGGGCCATACCACTGCCATGGTTAAACCAAATCCCGCAAAAAAAGGCCATAAGGGAAGCGTAAGAGTTGCCATATACGGTAAAAATTTCAAGGAAAGAATGGAAGCGGATAAAAATGGAGTTTATAACTATGCTGAAATATTACCGTCGTACCCCGGTGGCCAAAAAGAGCTTGATAAATTTGTACAGGACAATATTCAATATCCCCAGGATGCCATTGATAATGGCGTTGAAGGCACCGTTACTGTAAAATTTGCAGTGGATGAAAGCGGTAAAGTGTATTCCCCCCAACTTGCAAATGAAAAATTGGGTTATGGATTAGATGAAGAAGCGCTTAGTGTAATAAATAAGATGCCGAAGTGGTCACCGGGCCGCATTAAAGGTAAAAATGTGAAAACATATTATGACCTGCCTATAACATTTGCTTTGCAATAACATTGGTAATGCAGGCCAAAAGGATCAGCAATAGGTATTTGCTGTTTCATTTTCGTCCAGTTGAATAAACAAGCGGGTTGAAACAATATTGAAGTCAGGCGGCATTACCCATGCCGCTTCTTTATCAAAATTCAAATCCTGGGAAAACAAAATAGAAGATGCTCCACCAGCCATGCTCTGAAGAAAGATACAATTTAAAGGGGCCTTCAATGACCATCTTTTCATTATTCTCCAGCGTGGCTGTATATTTTGCCCCTCCCTCCGCATAGCCTAAACTGGTGTTCTCATTCAATTCAAAATTTATATCGGCAATAACATATTTGCAATCTGCAAAACCGGTATAGCAATCAAACACTTTCTGTATTTTTTGCAGTACTTCTTTTTTGGCTAATGTTTGTCCGTCAGGCAGAATAAAAGGGTCGCCTATCTCCCAGCTATACTCACCGAATTTTTGTTCAAACCAATTTGTTATAAATTCCTCAGCCCGGTTCTTAATGTCTAATGCGTGATTAGGATGAAATTCTTCATAACTATAATGGGTTACCATGCCCGGGGCGCCCATTCCGAACATCCCCATCTCATGCTCAAATAATTCTTCAGTTATAAATGTGTATTTGGTGCGGTCATCATATTCCCCGCTAAAATCAACGGCAATATTTTTCTCCTCCAGCAAGGTAATTATTTCTTCTAACGCTGTTGTTATGGCATCGTCATTTAATGAAGAAGCAGGTGCAAAAGCAGGTTTCCCTAAACGGTCATATACCTTTATTTTTTCTTCACTTTCGGCAGCACGCTCAAAGGCCAGTACATTCTTTAAAAATTCATTTTCAATTTCCGGAGGGAGATTTGAAAAACTGTGCGATTGGGCGCCAAACTCCGCATTTAGTTTTAAATGTAACAACTCGTTTTCTATACGCAGGTTCTCCTCAGGGTCCTCGCTTAGCGGGGCATCCAGGTCATCATTGTTTATATCTTTCATTTGATTTAAATTATTTATTCTGCTGCTGAAATTAAGAAAAAAGGGCTTATGGCCAAACTTGTATATTAAATACACAATTACGCTATAAATATATTAAGCAACTACAGCCGGTGTCTTATTGAACTTCTTAATATATTTCATGATTAACGGCAGATGGCAATGAGGGCCACGCGACTGAAAAGGAGCAGATACCGGGCTTTATTTTATCATTTTGAATAATAGGTCTTCAATATTTCTCCAATGGCCTTTTTATAACTTTTACCTACCTGCAACTGTCTTTTACCAATATTGAAGATATTGTTGTGCACTGAATCAACTTTGGTGAGGTTAACGATATAGGAACGGTGGATACGCAGAAACGGGAAATCAGGTAACAGCTCTTCAATGCTTTTCATTGTATTGAGCGAGACTATTGACCTGTCTTTACAATGTATGCGCACATAATTTTCCAGCCCTTCTATAAAAAGGATATCATCGTACGCCACATTTATCAGCCGTTGATCCGCTTTCACAAAAAGCAGGTTCTTCGCGGCTGCTTGCGGCACCGCAACATCAGCCACTGCCGCTGCATTATTCTTTTTGCTAAAAACTTTGTTGACTGCCTTTAAAAAGCGATCTACGGGTATTGGCTTTAGCAGATAGTCAGTTGCGTCAAGATCAAAGCCTTCAACCGCGTAGTTAGGATACGCCGTTGTGAAAATAACTGCCGGAGGGTTTTTGAGTGACCGTATGAATTCAACCCCGCTGATACCAGGCATTTGAATGTCAATGAACAGGATATCGACGTGATGACTGCGCAATACCGCTATTGTTTCCATCGCATTCGCACATTTGGCAACAAGTGTTAATCCCGGCACCATATTTATATAGTCCTCCAGTATCTCCAGTGCTATGGGTTCGTCGTCGGTAATAACGCAACACAGGTCATGGCTCATAAAAGCTGAATTTGTAATGCTACAGAATACATATCATTGCTTGTATCTATCTTTAAATGGTGCCTGCCCGGGTAACATAACTCCAGCCTTCGCTGTACATTTTTCAACCCGATGCCGTTGCCAGTTCCCTTACTTTCATCCGCCGCAATAACACAGTAATTAGAGCACGTGAAAAATACATTATCTTCCATTAACGCAAGTTCAATTTTCACATACGGGTGCTCAACATATTTGTCAAGTCCATGTTTAATGGCGTTCTCAATAAAAGGCAGCAACAACAGCGGTGTGATCCTCTGCTGGCGCACATCCCCGCTAATGCTAAGCTTCACGTTATCTTTTTGATGAAGCCTCAATTGGGTAAAAGCGACATACTGCCTTATTACGGATATCTCCTTATCCATACTTATATATTGCTCGCTGCTTTCGTAAATATTATGCCTTAATATATCTGATAAGGTGATCACAGCATTGGCGGTCTTTTGATCCGTCCTTCTTGCCATGCCGTAGATCGTATTTAATGCATTAAACAAAAAGTGCGGGTTTATCTGGGCCTTAAGGCTTTCCAGTTCCGTTTCAAGCCGTTGTTTTTGCAAAAGTTCAAGGCTGCGCTGGTTTTGTATGGCATCCGCCAGGAATTTCCCAAATGCAAGAAAAGTAAATAAAAGCGTGATATGAAAGATATGATAGGGCAGCCCCATATCGCCAAATGGATTGGTGTAGCTCAGGAAGGGTAAGGTCCTGCCCGCCCATTGATTAATAAAATATGTTTCTGCTACAGTTACAGCAAACAGCAGCAGGAACAGCAATGAGAATACGAAGTAACTTCTCTTCAACAAATAACGGGGGATGAGGAACAGGTTATTTGCATAGACCGGCACACCATAGGCAACAATGCTGACCGCAAGGATAACGAAATAGCCGGCAACACTGTTACGGGGATAAAAATGAAAAAAGGCGAATAACAGCCAGAATAATATGTTCCTGCTGGTACGTGTATTCAGTAAAAGGGCCGCCTGCTTCATTTCCATATTGCCAAGTTCTTTAAATTTTTATCATTCTGTTAAAATACTTGACGTAGGGCAACCCGGCGCTGACCAAGGGCGCATTGAAGCGCATAAAGTTCAATATAAGGCCACAGCCTCGCAAATATCCCTTCGCGTGCCGTTAAGCGTCCTTTGTCAAAGGAAAGGGAACGCCGGTCAAAAGCAGCGCCGGCATGCCGCTTACTGTGTTTAGTTTCAATTGTCAATAAGAACAACACGCAATGCACCCCATACCAAAAATAGCCTTATTAATAATGTTCATTAGCACATGCAGCATAAACCTGTTCTCCCAAACAATTATTGCAGGCAGGGTGCTTGATGAGAAAAATGATCCTATACCCGGTGCAAATATCTTTATTCAAAATACTGTTGATGGCTGTACATCAGACAGCACCGGGCTCTTTAAGATCACTACAACTGAAACGGGTATCCTCTCGATCGTTGCTACCGATATAGGATTTGAACAAACTGCACTTGCTCTGTTCATAACCCGCGATACTGTTGGCGTAGTAATAAAGATGAGGTCAGCCTTTCACCGCCTGGATGAAGTAACAGTGAGCGCAGGCTCCTTTGCAGTTTCCGACAGTAAAAAGACCATATTAAAGCCAATGGACATAATGACCACTGCGGGCGCCAATGCAGATGTGGTAAAAGCCATTGAGACCTTACCCGGTACACAACAGGCAGGAACAAACACCGGGCTATTTGTTCGTGGCGGGGATGCCACAGAGGCTTCCATTATTTTGGACGGGATGGTCGTTCAAAATGCTTTCTTCAGCAGCCTGCCGGGCGTATCTCAATCAAGCCGGTTCTCGCCCTTTCAATTCAAAGGAATATCATTCAGCAGCGGCGGGTATAGCGCCCGTTACGGGCAGGCGCTGTCTTCAGTGCTGGAACTTAACACGCAGGACCTGCCTGATAAGAACAAAATAAGTGTAGGTGCAAACATGGCGGGCGTGCTTGTGTCCGGCACCAAGCTTTGGAAGAAAAGCAGCCTTGAGTTTTCCGCCGTGTATAACAACCTCTCCCCGTTTTATGGATTGGCCAACAGCAATGTAAAATTTTATCAACCTCCTTATGGAGGAAGTTTATCGGCTAAATATGTTATCGTCCCAGGTAAAAACGAGATCATCAAAGCAACCGTTAGTAACTCTATCTACAACGCCGGCCTGAAAACGCCTGACCCTTTTATAGCAGGCGACACTATAAACTTTGATATTAAGAATAACACATTTTACAGTAACGCATCCTGGCAAAAACAATATGTCAATGGCTGGCTGCTTTACTCGGCTGCATCCTATAGTTACAACAACGATAATATACAATGGCATGACAGCGCGCTTGGCAATATCCCGCTCACAAACAAAGACTACCATGCCCAATTGAGGCTGGAAGGAAAAAAGTATTTGATAAGTAACCTTAACATACTCAGCGGCATGGAGGTACAGCACTACGGATATACAAGCCATTTTGATACGCTCAACGGAAGTTTCGTTGAAACGGTTGCAGCAGTTTATACTGAGATGAACCTGTCGTTGTTCAGATGGCTCGCATTACGTACAGGATTACGTTATGAGCACAGCGGGTTGCTGGGTCAAAGCGTTCTGGCACCAAGAGTTTCATTAGCCATTAAAACAGGTAAATACAGCCAGGTCGCAGTAGCATCAGGCTCATTCTGGCAGGATCCGCAGAACATTTATTTGCTCTCAGGTTACAAGCCTGCCATGCAGGAGGCCGTACATTATATCACCAATTTTTCAATGGATAAAGGAAGACAGGACATTTCGTATTGAAGCCTATTACAAAGACTATAAAAGCCTGGTGAGGGAATACACAAATATATATGACCCTAACACTTACCGCTTTATAACCCCCGGAACAGTAATTGACAATTCAGGCCATGGTTATGCAAAGGGGGCTGAGGTGTTTTGGCATGACAAGAAAACAATAAAGGGGCTGGACTATTGGGTATCGTATAGCTACATAAACACCAAACGGTTGTATGAGAATTATTTGAAAGAGGCCACACCTGATTTCGTTTCAAACCATAACCTTAATGTGGTCACCAAATATTTTGTCGACGCCTTGCAAACAAATTTTAGCCTGACATGGTCGTATGCCAGCGGAAGGCCTTACTACGACCCCTCAGGCGCGGGTTTTTTAACACGCAGAACTCCTGCTTATGAGAACCTCTCATTAGCGATAGGCCATTTAACTTCTATAAAAAAGTGGTTCACTGTCATCTATGCGGGCATAGACAACATCACCAACCATCACAACATTTTTGGGTACCGTTATTCAGAAGATGGAACAAGAAAATTCCCGGTACTCCCGGCCTTGTATCGTTCTGTCATCATAGGCATGAACATTTCGCTCAGCCAATTCAACAAATCAGAATTATGATCAACAATTAAAGAATATATCAATGAAAAAGATCCTTTTGTTCACAACAAGTATCATCGCGCTCATCAGCTGCAGCGCCCAAAAGCAAATGACGCCGCAGGCAGACTTTAAGCAAGTGTTACAGCAAACATTCAATGCGTTTGATACTTCCACAGACCTGAAACAACAAATAGCGTTAAGCAACCGCCTTGCACTGATCGCTGCAAAATGGAATAGCGAGTGGATCACCCATTATTACGTGTCCTACAGCAAGGCTATACTGTCTTCTGTGGAAAAGGATGATGACAAACGCGACGCCTATCTTGATGAGGCGGACAAAGAACATGACATAACGGTAAGCCTTTTAGGAAACGAGAATGATGAGACCTACGTTTTAGCTGCATTGATCGCTAACTGGCGTATTGCCATAAGCCCTATGATGCGCAGCGGCAAGTATGCAAAGATATTCAGGGATGATATGGCAAAAGCCAGAGAGTTAAATCCGGATAACCCGCGCATATACTACCTGCAGGGGATGGCGAAATACAGCATGCCCAAATTTGTTGGCGGGGGTAAGCAGGTTGCACTGCCTTATTTAACAAAGGCCGGTGACCTGTATGCAAAAGAAACGGCCACCGACATAACCAGGCCTTACTGGGGCAAATGGAAAAATGCATATTACATGAATGAATGTAAAAAAGACTAAACCCAATAAACAATCCAGTTATGAAATTTACAACAAGGGTTGCAGCCATCATGCTCGTAGCAGCAGGTTACGGATGGGCGGGCGGCCATTTTATTCCAAATGATGCCCCGGGTTTGGCCTACGTTTTCCAGGCCGTTATCATACTTATTCTTTTTGGGTTCAGCATTGCCTTTGCAGGTATGCAAAACAAAGGCGCGCAACCCAAAAGCAGGTGGCCAATAAAAGCGCTCAGCGTATACACTCTTTTGTCGCTGATCATAAACATCGCCAACGTTATTCATGGCGCAGTGAATAATAATCCAGGCTCTTTTGGCTCGCATAATACCTTACCAGACCTGGTCCCCGTAACCATTATCATGGCCGGTGATATTTTGTGGCTGGCAACCCTATTGCCTTTGAAACAGGAAGGTCAATGATCAATCACATCATTCAATAACAGTTATAACCAATCATGTATGAAACAATTACTCCTTGCATTCGCAATTATTACAACAGCAAGCCTGCATGCACAAAGCAGGTATTACAATGATAACATGAAAGAGTACACGGCTTTATATGACAGTTCAAAGACGGCTGCTGAGTATCAGCAATTATCAATATCATTCCTAAAAATTGCAGGCGCTGAAAAAACACAATGGCTTCCTTATTATTACGCAGCATTAACGCTTTTGAACAGGGGATGGCTTGATGGGGCTGTCAATAAAGATTCCAACTCCGCTGCAGTTAACCTTTTATTAGACAAAGCAGAAAGCCTTACTGCATCAACCATTGATAAGGCAGAGATATATGTACTGCGCGAAGTTGCAGCCACACAGCAAATGATGGTTGACCCTATGGCGCGATATCAAACATTTGGACCAAAGGCAGCAGCCGCACTGGAAAAGGCAAAAGAACTGGACTCATCGAACCAACGGATATATTACCTTGAAGGCATGCGTTTGTTTAGTACCCCTGCACAATTCGGCGGAGGCAAAGACAAGGCTAAACCGGTATTTCAAAGATCTGTAACGTTATTCAGCACAAAAGAAGACCAGCCTTTTCATCCCAAATGGGGCAAAAAGGAAGCGGCAGATATGCTGGCGAAATGCATGTGAGCAGATGAACTCCATCATGCCCGGCGTACTCATCCTTCAACCCCAAATGCCCTGTTTAACGACCATATTACATCTTCGGGCCTCCGGGCAGTTGGAATAAAATGCTTTAAAGGGCGAACGGTCTTGGGGTACTCATCAATAAAGGCCAGGTCATGTACTTCGTTAAGATTGAGGTCCCTCATATGCTGCAGTAGCCTGGCCTTATCGCTGCCACAAAATTTAATATACTTCGACTCCGTAACAAATATCTCGGTAAGCATTTCCTTTGTATGATAACGCAGTCCAAATTCCAGCAGGCAGTCCATAGTAAGTTCTTTTTCAAAAGACGAAAGCGTTTTCAACACATCCTGTTTGGGTAAATAATTTGTGGTGACCGGCTCATCTTCATATAAGCCATAGAAACAAAGTACTTCAGCCGGCATGTCACCTGCAAGCGCTGTGAAAAGTTGCCAAAGCCTGTTATTATTAATATTGATATCCGCATAAAAAACAAAAGGCAGTTGCAGCGTTTTATTGGGGCGTGTAATAAACCCCTGTGTAATGTTGGCCCTTTTTCTTTTTGCCAGCAGTTCCTCAATATCTTCTCTATGCGGTAATTCATGCGCTGACGGAATATGAACAGTAACAGGTAATACTAACATAACAACAAAGTTATAATGCTGATTGAAAAATAGCCGGGAGTAAATGGCTATTTGATCTTAAGGCCTTTATTTTGCCTGATGGTGTCCCAATATCCTTTACCATACCCAACTAATATCTCCTCCCCTGCTGCAATATCCTTTTTAGCCTCAATAAACACCTTTAGCGCCTCAATAACATAATAACAGTTATTTGAAAAGCCTTTCACTTTTACAAGGCCGTTCGCATCATTTACATATCTTCCATACTCTTTTTTATGTTTCATGGCATCAATGACGTGATTCCTGTTAACATAATAGATGTAAGGGTTTGCTCCATTGGCGTGGTTAGCATCTTTCCAGGAAGTTATTATTCCTTTATACTGAATAATGCAGGTGCCTTTAGCTATGTTATCCCTGGTAAACAAGCCTTTGCCTGCGGCAGGAATATTGGATGCTTTTATAAACAGGTTCTTTTTTGTTAATACCACTATGTTGTAAAATTTAACGCCTGAGCTTACGGTGAAGATAAGCTTTAATGCCCTGTGCAGGGATTTAAATAACCTTACTGCATTCCGTCAAAAATCTATGGCCAGTAACAGGCCATCTTCTTTCTTAAAAAAGCGACGCTTCTTTGCAACTGCTCCATGCCCTCAATGCCGTCCTCAATACTTATCCATCCGTCAAAACCAACTCGCTTTAATTCACCGAAGATGGCATCATAATCATTCAGCCCCTTGCCGATCTCTCCATGGCTAAGCCGTTTCGCATAGCCTGTTGCTCCGCCCTCTTCACGCCTTAGGTCGTCCAGTGTGCCTTCTTTTAAATAACGGTCGCTGGCGTGCATAGTAACCACGCGGTCTGACACTCTTTTAAGAAGCTCTATTGGGTCTTCTCCTGCCAGGTAAGTGTTGCTGGGGTCATAGTTCACACCAAAAAAAGGATGCTGTATGCGGTCAACCAGTTTACAGAACACATCCATCTTTTGGGCAAATTCGGGGTACTCCCAAAAATCATCTTTATAGTGGTTCTCTATTATCAGCGTTATATTCCTTTCTGCCGCATAAGGCAAACACGTATGAATACAATCAGCGGCCAGTTTCACCCCTTCTTCTATTGAAAGCTCCGGGCGTTTTTGCCCTGAAAGCACGCGGCAAAAGGAAGCGCCCAATGCGTACGACATGTCTATCCACTTCTTTTGCTTTTCTATTTCTTTATCACGAAAAGTTTTATCGCGATTGGTAAAATCGGGTGAGCAGCACACCATTGGGATCACCTTTCCCCGATCCTCCACCATGTTTCGAAATATTGCCCAGTTTGTTTCATCCTGCATCTCAATAAAGCCCGCATACCATTCTAAGCCCTCTATATCAAGCTTTGCAGCAAGCTCTATCCATTCGGCCACTTTCATGGTGCCGTCCTTACAGAGCGCCTGTATAAATGCTTTGGGAAATGCTGCTAATTTGGGCATGATGGAAGGCTTTTATTAGGAATTTAGCACCAATCGTTCCGATGGAACGAAACATCAATTAACGTTCTTTGTTCTACCCACCAAACGTCCCTACAGGACGTCAGTTTCATCTCTGTTTTGTTCCATCGGAACAATTCGTGGGTAGACGGACATATTCAATGATATGTTCGTTCCATCGGAACGATTGGTGCTTTACATATTTTAATTATTTGCAAAAACTTATAGCCTGCTATACCTGAAACCAGCAACCTGCAACCACTATCATCACTTCTTCACATTGATCGTTGTTGCATCTTTGGGCGGGTTGCGCCCTATGAACGGGTGTTGCTCCAGGTCAACCACCTGGCCACTGATTGGGCCGCTTTCATCAGCGAGCCAGTATATGGCTGCAGCTGCAATTTCAGCAGGCCATAAAATACGCCCTGAGGGTGCATACACCGCGGGAAGGTCTTTATACCAGTCCTCGGCAAGGCCATGTTCTTTCTTTCGCTGTTTTTCTTTTTCAGTCAATACCCAACCGGGGTTTACCTGGTTTACCCTCACGCCGTGTTCCCTGTGCAGGGTGTCGCCCAGGTTCCTTGTCATCGTCATTAAGGCCCCTTTGGAAACACTGTAGGCAAACAGGTTTGGTTCGCCGCTGTATGCATTAACGGAGCCTATATTCAGTACACAGCCATGCTGTTTTTCAAGATAAGGCAAGGCTGCTTTTATCAATTCAAATGGCGCAATAGTATTCACCCCAAATATCTTTTCCATAAAAGCCCTGTCAGTTGTATGAATATCGGATGATGCAACAATAGCGGCATTGTTCACCACCGCATCAAGCCTGCCAAATGTTGAAACAGCCAGCTGCACCAGGCGTTCGGCTGCGCCCTCTTTACTAATGTCTTCAATAAGCAACACTGCCTTATCTCCACCAATATCAGCTACCACCTGTTTGCCCCAGTCTTCTTCAAGACCATGAATAACTACGCGCGCACCCTCGGCCACACAACGCATGGCAATGGCCTTGCCAATACCCGTTGTGCTGCCGGTAACAATGATCACTTTGTTTTGCAACCTCATACATCAAACCGGTTTAAGTACGCTTTTTACTACCTCGCCTTTGTGCATCTTATCAAACGCATCATGCCATTCGTTTATAGGCCAAACACCACCGATAATGGGCCTTACATCAAGTTTGCCGCCTGCCAGCAGCGAGATGACTTTTTCCCATACCGGCCAGTTATGGCTGAAGCTGCCCTGCAATGTTACATTCTTTTGTACCAGCGGATCAAGCGAAAAGCCAAGCGGCTGCGGCCCCCACCCCACTTTGGTTATATGCCCGTTGGGCCTTACCAACTGTAACGCAATCTTTAAAGTGATACTTGCACCTGCGGCATCAATCACCACATCGGCGCCCAGGCCATCGGCACGTTTTGCCCATTCTGTGGCATCGCCAATAATAACGTCACAGCCGTAGTTCTTAGCAATGTTAAGCCTGTGGCTGTCGCTCTCAAGGCCGACTATCGCTACATCCGCACCACAAAGCTTTGCAACAGCCGCGCACAATATGCCTATGGTGCCCGGCCCAAGCACTATAACACGGCCACCTGGTTTAACGGGTGAGTTATTTACTACGGCATTGTAAGCAACGCTGCAAGGCTCTGTGAGGCAGGCCTGCTCAAACGGGAGATGATCCGGTATAAGGTGCAGGCATCTTGCAGGTACCCTTACAAACCGCGTCATAGCGCCGTTAACGCCATAACCAAAGCCTTTCCGGCCAGGGTCAAGGTTATACAACCCGGTTCTTGACATCGGGCTGTTTGGATCGATCACTGCTGCCGTTTCACTTACCACCCTGTCACCTACCTTCCAGTTGGTAACCCGGCTGCCCAGTTCAACTATGTGGCCGCCAAACTCATGGCCCAGCACAACAGGATAATTAACAGGCCAGCTATGATCGGATGTCCACTGGTGCAGGTCGCTGCCGCAAACACCCACATTCACCACCTCCAGCAATACATCTTCCTCGCCAATTTCAGGCATCGCCAATTCCCTTATCTCCACAGAACCCTTTTCAGGTGCATAGTTCACTACTGCCGCGCTTGTATTACCCGTTGCCATAGATGTTATTTATAGTCAGTAAGTCATTAAATTAAGTCATTGGTCATTGAGTCAATAAGTCATAAAATCAAGTCATTCGTCATTAAGTCAGTAAGTCATAGAGCGAATGGTGCTCAGCAAATACTTCATGGCTTTTCTTTATCAATCCGCACCGTAAAAATATTTTTTTATTTAGCAATCTCCGTAATAAAAATGTTCTTCGCAACTCCCCTCTCCACCTGTGGAGAAGGGGCAAGGGGTGAGGCATCAATCCGCACACTGTAAAAATATTTTTTTTATTTTGCGATCTTCCCATAATAAAAATGTTCTTCGCAACTCTCCTCTTCACCTGTGGAGAAGGGGCAGAGGGTGAGGCATCAAACCGCACACAGTAAAAATATATTTTTTATTTAGCAATCTTCCCGTAATAAAAAATGTTCTTCGCGTTCCTTGCCCTCTCCGCGACGAGAGGGTTGGGTGAGGCGAAAAGATTGACCGCAATCTTAACCTGGTCTCTTCTTTACCAAACCGCACACAAATGAAAATATTTTTTTAAAGATTTCAGTTATTGATCTTTCGGACTATCATCTTTACGCTGCCAATTTTCGGTGCATTGTCAAAAATGCCATCCCCGTCGTCTTACAATCCTGCGTTGCTACAGGGGCATTTTGTATGAGATCCGTTTCTCCGGGTGTATTCACAGGGCGCGATTTTTCAGTATACACACTGCGGGCTGCCATTGCTTTATGTTTTTTTGCCAGCCTTACTTCCACCAGCAGCGCCAAAAGCCCATTTGAGAACCTTCTTTTTTCTCCAACCTTTTTTCCTTTATACATAACCGGTTTTACCGTGCCCACCAGCGTCCTGCGTATGGCTTCATCCTCCAGCGCATCGCAGCCCATAAGGATGATCATCTCATACTTCTTTTTAAATGCCGCATCGCTGTGCAGCCAGTCGTAAACGGTCCGCCTGCCAATGCCGGCGGCTATGGCGGTCCTGCTTACCGAGAATAATATACTAAATCTATCCAGGAACCTTGCCTGTCTTGCCCTGCGGTGCGCACTCCTTAAACTGTTAGGTTTGTTTTGCATAGTGTTTTCTGTTACAGTTATCATTTGATCATCTTTAATTACAAAATGTTTGTTTGCAGCATACTTGCCGTTATGCATTATGCCACCTGCAGTAATTTACAAAATAAAAAAGGATTTTAGTGAAAAGTGGGACACTATTCGGGCAAGAATTTTTGGGAAATCAGAGGCATTCAGGGCACTAATTGCAGCAGTACCTCGGAGCTCTTTGCATGAAAGACAAACTTGTGTATATCTATGAGTTAGTGATAACCTGACAGCACAAGCTTTATTGAAATGACAGAGTACCTTGAAATAGCAATAGAAGAACTGTATACAACATTTTCCGCATATCCCTTCAGATCGACAATGGAAGGTTGTCCTTGTTGTGTTTCTCAAGGCGACAAAGAAAAGCTTCACTCCAAAAAGCTTAGAGAACTTGAGGGAAAAGACCTGTCAAAATACGCACGTAAAGCATTGACCACCTGGGGTGATTTAAATGATTTTAAACATTATTTACCAAGAATTTTTGAGTTATTGTCAACGACATATTTTGCAGTTGATGCTTTTGTTATATTTGGAAAACTTGAATATGGCGCATGGAAAACCTGGGCGACAACTGAGCAACTTACAATCAGAAATTTTTTACTCGTTTGGTGGGATGACACAATAAAAAACAAGTCTTATTTCGACAGCGACGCCTTTGTTGAAATTTATAAACTACTTGGAAACATAGATGAGCTTCTGAAGAGGTGGCCAGTTGACTTCAGCGATAATAGTTTTAGAAATTTTGTAGAATTTGTATATGATAACTATTACGATCTAACCAATAAGCAAGCAAATTTTAGAGCGTTTGACTATTTTTCTATTGAAAAAATTTTGAAATGGATAAGCGATAAAACCGATGCTTTAGAGAAAGGCTTTTTTCATTTTGAACAATCAGATCGGGGATTTTCAGAAAAAATATCAACAGTTCTTTTTATGGTTGAAAAAAACAGGTGAGATAATAAAAAGACCGCTGCTTGTAGCTACGAATTTTAAATGGTAAGCCAGGAAGACTTTCGCGAATACAGCAGCATCGCTTCATCAATAACGCTCTAAAAAAACAAAAAATACCCTTTAATTTTACCATCAAACAAAACCTGCACAACTATGAAATTCTTGTCTCTTGAGCCATTTGTTCCATCGGGAAGTAATTTTGAAGGATCCAAACAATTTTTCCAGGAATTAGGATTCAAGATCAATTGGGATGCGGGGGACTATGCGGGCTTTGAAAAGGATGGCTGTAAATTCATTTTGCAAAAATATGACCGCGTTGAATTTGCGCAGAATTTTATGCTGAGTGTAAGGATAGATAATGCTGAGGAATTTTGGAAGACTGTGACCGATAAACAACTGCCTGAAAAATTTGGTATAAAGATCGGCAAGCCAACAGTACAACCCTATGGTAAAGAAGTTAACATTATTGACATTGCAGGCGTTTGCTGGCATTTTGTTGAATAACAAATTACTCTTCCTTTATTAAATAGTTTAGCCTGCAATAATAACCGGGCATAAGTACAATAAATCACATGCAATAATTATTATTCTTATATTGACAAATCTTTACAATATTTGTAAAGATTTGTTACCTTTACCATATGGAAATAACAGAGATTGTTTCCAATTCAAAAAGAAAAATCGTTGTTAGCGCGGTTCAGAATGAAGAGTTTAAGGTTTTAACTAAAAAGCGGTATTCTTTCATTTGGAAAACATTAAAAGAAAGCACTAAAATTTACAAATTGCAAATTGATGGCGAAGATGATATTTTAGGGGTTATAGCATTGGTAGATTTTCCTGATGAGTTTAGAACTGAGATAAAACTATTGGCTTCCTCAAAAGAAAATATTGGCAAACTAAAGAAGTACGATGGGATAGCCGGTTGTTTAATTGCATTTTGTTGCCGGGAAAGTATAAGGAAATACGGATACCTGGCCTGCGTTTCTTTAATCCCCAAAACCGAATTAAAACACCATTATATTAGTAAGTACGGAATGATTGACGCAGGATGGCAGGTATATTTAGATGGAAAACAATTACAAAATATGATTAAAAAATACTCTTTATGATCAATAAACAATTTGCCGGAATGAGTAATGAGGATATTGCTGACGCTTTTATATTACCGCAAAAACTTACAAAAAAGCAGGGGACATCGGCTGCACTTGAACTTGCCGCGGCCAGGAAGAAAAGGCAAGAGGAAATGACTGAGGCGGATAAGCTGACAGCCAATTTATTTCAGTTAAAATTTCAGTTGGAAGATTATATAAAAAATGAAGGCTTTGATGCGGAGAAAACTTTTGGTTATTTTCTTAAAAAATATCTTCATTTAGGCAATAAAAAAAGAAACGAATTTGCTGCTGAAATTGGTATTCATGAAACCTTATTAAGCCAGTTGATAAACAATCACAGGGAGCCGGGCAATAATATTATCATCCGTTTAGAACTTCATTCCAGCAATGTAATTCCTGCCGCCTGGTGGTACCGCCTTGTGGAAAAGGAAAAAGAATATTTTATTCAAACAAACCGTCAATTAAGAAAAAATGAGAGAAAATTTGTAAAAAAACGGCTGGCTGTTTCTTTATAAAGATATATCCGGGGGGAACAGGAATGCCTTGTATTTACAACATAAAACCACCCGCCCGACTATTTCTTTTTCGCTTTTACCTTCGCCATATTTTTCTGAGCCCTGAATTTTACCATCCTGCTTATCAGGGTCAACGGGAGCGGCTGGTCTATCGGGAATTGCACTGAGCCCTTTCCTTCCTTATAAACGGAAAGTTCTTTTTTAAATTCATCAATACCCTGGGGTGTAGGATAAAACCCAATATGATTTTTGAAAGCTGCAAAATGTACCAGATTGCCGTTAAGTGTAAAGGTAGGCATGGCATATTTTATCGCCTCTTCAGCTTGGGGGGCTGCCTTTTTTATTACAGTCCTTACCTGTTCTAAAAGTTTTTGAGTGTCTTCAGGAAAACCTGAGATGTACTCATCTATATTTTTTGCATGCACACTTCTCATAATATTTGCAATTATGTGTTATAATTGAGGAACAGTACAAATTTACTACCCGTTTGTGAAAGTAATGTGGTGTGGAAAGGACATTAATGGGGGCAAAACGCGTCAATAATGGAATATAAAAGCCGGTAACTGTTATGTACCGGCTTTTACACTTGATAATTATTTTGCTAATCGTCCCTTCTCCGGGGCGAAGAATCATCTTCACTGGTGCGCGATTTGATCCACTTGGTTAACTGCTCTTTTGTCTGGCCCGTTTTTCTTTGTATCCTGCCAAGCAGTTCGTCTTCTTTACCTTCTTCGTACATAAGGTCGTCGTCGGTCAGGTCAGAATAGGATTGTTTTAATTTTCCCTTTAAAACATTCCAGTTGCCTTTTAATTCAAGATTGTTCATACATCATGTTTTGTGATTAACAATGCCTGGAGTAGTTCAAGTATTGTACCAAAGGAGGAGGCAGAGGTGAAAAGATCAATCGTGAAACGTGAGACGACAAACGTGAAAGGTGAAAAGTGAAAAGTCAAATGTGAAACGACAAACGTGAAAGGTGAAAAGTGAAAAGTGAATCGTGAAACGACAAACGTGAGACGACAGACGTGAAAGGT
>Ga0207159_1096_pt2 | contig 20830 bp, 17 predicted proteins | sample Alteio_BWMinHeat_23_FD_153511 | JGI IMG/M metagenome (GOLD analysis project Ga0207159, IMG submission 153511) | Enriched cells from forest soil in Barre Woods Harvard Forest LTER site, Petersham, Massachusetts, United States -... | ecosystem: Environmental > Terrestrial > Soil > Temperate forest >... | reverse complement strand
TAAAGGCGGCGCGGAGCGCCGCACTCCATGGAGCTCGCAAGCTCGCTCAAAAGGCCACAAGGGTTTTGTCGATCAGGTCAATGAAGTCCATTAGGTCCTTTGTCCATTTAAGCGCCGCACTCCATGGAGCTCGCAAGCTCGCTCATTTGAGGACCTTAAGGATCATCCTTGCGGTACGTTCCCCTGACTCCACCGCTGCTTCCATTGTGCCGCCGGTATCTAAATCGATCGTGGCATGCTCCCCAGCGAAATAAAGAGTATCATCGACAGGAGCAAACAAGGTTTTGACCCGTTCATTTCCCACTTCCTCAAGTCGACAAAAGGTTTCCTCTTGGCCTGCACCCACACAGCTGTAGGACCCTTTGGAATAGGGATCCAGGGGCCAGCTAACCCCTACGGGGCCCTCATAACGGACGAAGGCTTTGTCTTCAGCGACGACAGGCGGTTTTGCAAAGGGCAAGAGGGTATAGGCTTTTTCAATAAACTTGAAATCATGTTGAAAGACCTCTTCAATGGTCTCCGGTGTGAAGTGCCCATAATCATAGGTATAGTACACATTGGCGACTCTCATATCGCGATTAAAAAAGAGGACAACTTTCCCATTTGTATGGGGCTTACCTTGGGTGTTATAAGGGGAAACCGGAAATAAAATTTTTGCATTGGTTCCATATTCCACTTGCCTGATCACTTTAAGCCTCTCATCGGGAATGACAGAATCTTCGAATTCGATATCGTCGTAGACTTTGCAAGGAATTGCTAAGATTACAATATCGGCCTCTACGGATTCCTTAGCGCCAAAATTGAGTTTGTAACGACCCGATTTAGTCTTCTCGATGGATTTAAGAGGCTGTTGGCAATGGACTCGACCTTGTAGGGCTTCTGCTAAACTTTCGGTTATTAAGCTATTTCCCCCTTTCACAAACTGGAATTCAATCTTAGACTCTTCTCCGGAACTTCCTGGATGGACAGAACTTAATCCGCCTAACAGTAAATGATACAGCGTCTTAATATAAAACGTAGACAGCTTATGAAGTGGAGCCCCTTCATAGGCTGCAAGATGGACTTTCAGAATAGTGTAGATGGGATCGTCGGCTTTCACCAGAGCATCTAACACCTCCTGCATGTTAGCAGCGGATCGAGCAGCAGCCTGGAGTTTTGCCATGATCTCCTCCTGGGAAAAGCCAAGGTTGGAGAGACGTTTGTCTACATTCCGGACAGTCTGACCATCAAAATATTTCAGAGATAAGAAACGGATATAACCTTCCGTCTCTAGGCCTAACTCTTGAATGAGCTGTCGAAGGTTGTGGGCCTCCCCGCCATCCAAAATATTGACTGCGCCTAATTCAGCCAAAGAATCCCCTACCTGGACTGTGAAGACACGTCCCCCAACCCTATTGCGCGCCTCGTATACCTCGACATCCCAACCATGCTGATGTAAGCGATAGGCGGTCGTCAGACCTGCAAGGCCCGCCCCTACGACAACAATTTTAGGATTTTTCTCCATACCGCTCCCGTATACATGAATAAAGAGAAATTGCGCAAATAGGATGAGAGAAACAAAAGGACGCATTTTAAGACCTCGTTTTTTATTAAAGTATAACACCAAACAGCTGGTTAAAGTAATAAAAAAATGGATACACTGGAAGAGAACCTTTAGGAGAATCCTATGTATCGAAGTGCACTCTGTATTTTGACATTTTGGTTAGGAAGCCTATTAGCAAATCCTGTTGATTTTAACTTCGAGGGCACACTCCCTCTGGATACAGAAAAACTCTTCGTCAGCCTAGGCTCTGGCTGTGATACAGGTCTCACCCTGAGAGATTGCGGATTACGTCAGGCCGCATTCCCCTTCGACTGGCTGATCTGTGGAAACCATGAACGTTTTATCATGCTCCTCGATGACGACTTCCACTATTTCACTGATGAAAGATTCTTTGTACCACTTGATGATCCTAAGGTGTCGGATCATCCAAACAGCCTCATGAACACCTATTATGATCTTATATTCTATCATGAAGGATCTATTCCCTATGACTGGTCCGACCACGAAAAATATCAAGAGCAACTGGCGAGGATAAAAGCAAAATACGAGAGAAGGATCAGTAGGTTCAGGCAGATCCGCTCATTTCCAGGAAAAGTCTTCTTCATCCGAAATTTCCAATCAGTTCATGCAGCCCAAACAAGTCGGCACGAAGAAATGGCCATAGAGCTCAGAGATGCCCTAAGACGCTACTTTCCGGGGGTTAATTTGACTTTAGTCATTGTCACGTTCACTGATGTCAATGCCCCTAGTATTGGCCCCATCGATGGCGTTCTCGAATTCAAAATGGATAGACCCCCATGGCGCCAAGAATACGCTAAAATGTATGAGGTATTGCTCAAACACTAAAGGCGGAGGCCCTATGGACTAAGTGGACGTAGTGGACGATGTGGACAGTTTGTCCACTATGTCCATATCGTCCACAACGTCCACTAAGTCCATAATCCTTTACGAAAAAATGGTAGACGAGTATCTCTAAGGCTATGGTTCATCTCCTTCCATCAACAAACAATAATACCACTCATAAGAACTTAACTGACAAGCTCCTTGCCTATTCCAAAATGATACTTCCAGAGATCTTTCAAGATCTGGAAACCGATGAACATGGGCTTGTGGGCTACGAAGTTAAAGAACGGCAAAAAAAATATGGATTAAACGAAATTTCCTATGAACGGCCGCCTACTTGGTATGAGCTGTTGTTCAGAAGCTATCTAAATCCCTTCAACGTCCTCTTGACCCTCCTTGGCATCCTCTCCTACTTCCTTGGCGATACCGATGCCACGATCATCATCGCTGTCATGGTCGCCCTCAGCGTCGGAATTCGCTTCATTCAGGAGTTTCGCTCTAACCTCGCAGCCGAAAAGCTCAAATCTTTGGTCAGCATGAGGGCTACTGTAATCCGACGCGGGGATCAGGGGTCTCCTCCAACCAAAATCGAACTTCCCATCCAGGATCTTGTACCGGGCGATATCATCTTTCTATCGGCGGGAGATATGTTGCCAGCCGATGTCTACTTGATTTCCTCTAAGGAATTGGTTGTGAGCCAATCGGCATTGACAGGTGAAGCCATGCCTGTCGAAAAATTCGAGCTGCCCATCAATAAGATTCCCGTAACCACTAATCTCCTGGAAATGCCGAACATGTGTTTCATGGGGACTAACGTCCTTAACGGCACCGCCACTGCTGTCGTCGTTGCGACGGGGAATGAGACCTTCATAGGATCGATGGCGAAACATCTCGTGGGCTATCGCCCAATAACAAGCTTTGATATTGGAATCAATAAAGTTTCGTGGCTATTGATCCGCTTCATGTTCGTCATGGTCCCTATTGTATTTCTGATCAATATCTCCACAAAGGGAGATTGGTTCCAAAGCTTCCTTTTTGCTCTATCTGTGGCTGTGGGGCTCATTCCAGAAATGCTCCCGATGATCGTCACCACCAACCTCGCAAAAGGAGCCCTCGAGATGGCCCGCAGCAAGGTGATTGTAAAAAGACTGAACTCGATACAGAATTTTGGAGCCATGAATATCCTCTGCACAGACAAAACAGGGACGTTGACCCAGGATCGTATTATTCTTGAAAAACACTTAAACCTCGAGGGGGGTGAAGACGCTGGGGTTTTGCAATATGGCTATCTGAATAGTTATTATCAGACTGGATTAAAGAACCTCATGGATCTCGCCGTGCTGGAAAGTAGCGAAATTCAAGAGGACTATCGTCTTGGTAAGATCTTTCGTAAGATAGACGAAATCCCTTTCGATTTTATCAGACGCCGGATGTCTGTCGTTGTTCAACAGTCCCCGCAAGTTCATCTCCTCATTTGCAAGGGGGCCGTTGAAGAGGTGATGGCGATATGCACTCATGCAAGGTCAAATGGCGATGTTGTCCCTCTAACAGAGGAGATTAAACAGCACTCACTAAACATAAGGAATGAACAAAACGAAGATGGTTTGCGGGTTTTGGCTGTGGCTTATAAAGAGATACCAGCAGGTTCCAACGGTGAATATAAGGCCAAGGACGAACACTCCCTCATTCTGATGGGATTTCTGGCCTTTTTGGATCCCCCCAAGCAAACGGCAGCAGCCGCGATCCAGGAATTGCAAAACTTGAATGTCCAAGTGAAAATTTTGACAGGCGATAATGAGATTGTCACGCAGAAAATCTGTACATGGGTGGGATTAATAGTCGAAAAGACTTTGAACGGAGCTGAAATAGAAGCCATGAGCGATGAAGAACTCAAAAAGGTCATCGATGAGACCACCGTCTTTGCAAAGCTCACTCCCCTGCAGAAGTCGAGGATCATCTCTCTTCTTAAAGCCAATGGACACACCGTAGGGTACCTTGGCGATGGCATCAACGACGCCCCAGCACTGCGTGAAGCCGATGTGGGGATCTCGGTCGATACCGCTGTGGATATCGCCAAGGAATCCGCAGACATCGTAATGCTCGAAAAGAGCTTGATGTTTCTTAAAGAGGGTGTAGTCGAGGGTCGTAAGACTTTTGGAAACATCATCAAATATATCAAGATGGCGGTAAGCTCGAATTTTGGCAATGTGTTCAGCGTTTTAGGCGCCAGCGCCATGTTCCCATTTTTGCCGATGTTGCCCCTTCAGCTCCTTGTACAAAATCTTCTGTATGACATCTCGCAAATCACCATTCCACTAGATTCCGTCGATCGCGATTTCTTGCTGAAACCTCGGAAGTGGAATCCTGGTGGCATCGCCAGATTTATGATTTTCATTGGACCGATTAGCTCCATCTTCGACTATACCACCTTCGCAGTCTTGTGGTTTATCTTTGGAGCCAACTCGGTTGCAAACCAAGCTCTCTTCCAATCAGGCTGGTTCGTGGAAGGACTTTTGTCTCAGACTTTGGTTGTCCATATGATCAGAACGCAGAAAATCCCGTTTATCCAAAGTATCGCTTCCCTTCCGCTTCTGATAACCACTGCTATCATCATGGGAGTTGGAATCTATCTTCCCTATTCCCATGTAGGAGCTAGCATAGGGTTGGTTCCCCTGCCGTTCAACTATTTCTATTGGTTAATCGCGACTCTCATCTGCTATTGCGTGCTAGTCCAAATCGTCAAAACATGGTTTATTGCCCGCTTCAAATATTGGTTGTGAGAAACGTTGTTGCTGAAAAATACACGAGGTCTATATATCTTACAAATCCTTGCCGCTTGCGATCCTGCCTATCCTGTTATTTTTTATGCTCTTACCGACTTCTTACTGCCCATGGCTTAGGCTTTCTTGCTGCTGGCTTGCTTCTATTCTGCCCGTTAAAAGCTTTTAAATCCCCCTGTCGGCGGCCGTTAATAATCGGTTCTGCCTTTATCGAAGGATCAGGCTCATAGCTGGGAATCATTACTCTCGGTATCCGAAGATTAATAAGCTTTTCAATATCATGAAGAAGCTGATGTTCATCAATGCAGACTAAAGAAACGGCCTCTCCACTGTTTCCCGCACGACCTGTACGACCAATGCGGTGGACATAGTCTTCTGCTAAATTGGGAAGATCAAAATTAACCACATGAGGCAACTGATCGATGTCTAAACCCCTCGAAGCGATGTCCGTGGCTACCAGAACCCGAATTTTTCCCTTTTTAAAATCATCTAGTGCCTTTGTCCTTGCCCCTTGGCTCTTATTGCCATGAATGGCCGATGCCATAATCCCATCACCTGTCAACTGCGTGGCAAGGCGATTTGCGCCATGTTTGGTTCGAGAGAACACGAGAACTTGATTCCAGTTTTTAGACTTAATAAGAAACGAAAGAAGAGCCTTCTTACGCTTACTGTCGACGGGATGGATGGTCTGCGAGATACCCTCTGCAGTCGAACTAGCTGCTGCCACCTGAATCATCTTGGGAGAATATAATAAGCCATTAGCAAGTTTTTTTATCTCATTAGAAAAAGTTGCTGAAAACAGCAAATTCTGCCGCTTCCTTGGTAAAATTTTCAGAATCTTTTGAATGTCATGAATAAAACCCATATCCAACATTCGATCAGCTTCATCAAGAACCAAAATCTCAACATGAGATAAGCTGATCACCCCTTGACCTACAAGATCCAAAAGACGCCCAGGAGTGGCCACCAAGATATCGACTCCACGCCGAAGCCTATCGATTTGAGTATTGATGTTGACTCCCCCAAAAACTACCATCGTTTTGAAAGGTAAGTACTTACCTAAGGACCTCACATTTTCCTCAACCTGACTTGCCAACTCCCGCGTTGGGGTTAGAATCAGCGAGCGAATGACCCCCCTTCCTCCTGTTCTCTTGACTAAATTTTGCAAGAGCGGAAGAGTGAATCCTGCCGTCTTTCCTGTCCCCGTCTGTGCCCCTGCAAGTAAATCAATACCTTCAAGAATGAGAGGAATCGCTTGCAATTGGATAGCCGTAGGCTCACTGTAGCCCATTTCATCAACGGCCTTGAGCAATTCGGGCAACAAGTTAAAATCTTTAAATGACATACTTAAAATTTCCTTTTTTTAGGTATATTATATAATATTTTGTTTTTATTTAGATAGTGGTATTTGCATAATTGTGATGGGATGATTGTGAAATGAACGCTTTTCAACGAAATGAGCCCCCCTTTTACGATACCATCCGAGGTTAGCTGGATTTGATGTGTAAAGAAAAATATTTTGATATCCAAGACCCCTCGCAAGTGTTTTTGCAAGATTTAATAATTCATCTCCTAGACCTTTGCCTCTCTCGTTTAGAATAACTTGTAAACTGCCAAGCCATGGATCACCCTTAGAGTAGGCGACAAGTTCAGGCTCACTTTGTTCTTTTAGCGAAACCGTTCCCACAGGGACACCATCCCTCAATGCTACAAGAGTCAAGGGAATCTTATCGTCATTTAATCGGTTCTTATATCCCTCAATGAGCCTTTCTCGAGTCAAAGATGCATCATACGGACGCCACTCTTCATAAATCCATTCAACTAAAGTGGGAAGTGTTTCTGAGCAATTTTTCAATAATTCAATCGTAACCCCTCTAGGAGAAAAAGTCGTATTGTTACTCGTTTGAATGATGTCTTGGATTATTAATCCCTTTGAATGAATCATCTCAATTTCCTCTGGAGTAAACCTTCGACGAACCCCATAGTTTACCGCAGAGCCACAGAGTACGCAGAGAAAACGCAGAGACTATTATTGTGAAAATAAATCTCTGCGTTTCCTCTGCGCTCGCTGCGGCTCCGCGGTAAACTATGGGGTTCGTGCTGCCGCTCCTGCGTCGGCTGCATCAGCTACACCTACACCAGCCGCGTAAACGTGCAATCCAAGGTCCCGAGACAACGTCCGGGACCTTATCTAGCAATCCAATCCCAACCATAGATTTTATCAACTGTATATCCCAAATCCTCGAGAGTCTTGATAGTGGCCTGACGCTTTTCGTCGAGTATGGGATTGCCATCCATCAGTTCTATAATAATGGTGGGATGATTTCTTCTAATCGTTGCCTCTGCACCAGCAAGAACTTCATCTTCATAGCCTTCCACATCAATTTTGACTAAAGATACATCTTTTAACTGAAGGGAATCTAAGGGGATGACTTCCGCGAAGTCGCCTCCGTGCCCTATAGATGTCCCCCCTTCGTTCGCTGAGATGGCTCGATTCATTTGAATGCGTTTAAATTCTTTTCCAACAGCGCAACGGTAGACACCCACATTTTGACAGTGATTCAAAAGCATATTCATTCTTAACTCCGAAAACATCTTTTTCTGGGGCTCAAAACCTATCACATAACCCTTATTACCAACTGCTTGTGACATTGACAATAGATGTGTTCCAATATGAGACCCAAGATCTACCGCTATTGTTCCTTGTTTTGCATATTTTTTGATGAGTTGTACAATAGTATGTTCCCAAATTTCCCCTCTACTCAGAGTCCCTTTGATAGTATCATTGGTATTATCAATATAAAATGATCCCAACCCTTCGACTGAGCAGATTTCATACTTCTCCAGAGGTATTGCTATGAGCTCAGCAACTTCCTTGTCAGGGCCTATCAGATCACCGGTTTTGCTATCAAAAAATGTCATGTTCGGAAAGATGACGCCTTCATTTGCAAAGGCTATGGACTTAAGAAAAAAAGATAACATGCAATAGAAAAAGACCCTCACAGCATTCTCCTTGAGCTTCAATTTGATGTAAACTTTCGATGAACTCCATAGTTTACCGCAGAGCCGCAGCGAGCGCCGAGGAAACGCAGAGATTTTTTCACAAAATAGTCTCTGCGTTTTCTCTGCGTACTCTGTGACTCTGCGGTAAACTACGGGGTTCGTCGAAGGCTTACAATTTGATTGTGCTCAGTTGGCTGATTTTTTGAAAGGATGATTGCTGGAAATAGCGAGGATGCCTTATACAGATCCTGATTTAATAAAGTGGAGTTCCTTTATGTTTTGCAGGATTCTTTTGACCTCCTTGTTCTGTTTGAGCGGGGCATTGAACCTCAGGGCAAGTGAAGTTGGGATCAATCCATCGCCTGTGGCCATGATCACAAACCCATGTCCCGACTACAGCCTCATCAATAGTGTGGATTTTCATCCGAACAAAAATCTTTTTTGTGTGACCTATACCCAAGGTAATAGAGTTGTCTTGTATAAAATCGATGCCAAAGGAGAACCAAAACTGGTCCAAAGTCTTGTTAATCCCGGTTCAGAATTGAGCGATCCTCAGCATGCCGTTTTTTCACCCGATGGAACACGAATTGTAGTGGCAAATTGGACAAGCCAAACACTGACAATCTACCAGCGCGAAAAAAAAGGGCTCTATTGTACGACACCTGTGACTGTTATCCCTTCTCCTGATATTCTTAAACCTCATAGACCACATGGAGTCGCATTTTCTCCCTGTGGAAATTTCTTGGCAATTGCCTATGGGGCCTCTTACAGCTATGGCCAAGCACTAGCTCTGTACCATATGACGAATAATGGAATCGGTTGCGAGTTAGTGAGTGCGTTGAGAGGAAGCCAGCTCCCAGGAATCCCCAAAGGGGTCACATTCTCTCCTGATGGAACTTGTCTCGTCGTGACTTTTTCGGATATGAATAGCCTCGTGGTTTATGGACTTTCAAACAACGGCCAGGCAATCGTTGAATCCCCCCTCCAAATCATTCAGGGATCGGAAACTCAAATTTCCCGTCCTGAGGATGTGAAGATCTCTCCCGATGGTCGACATTGTGCCGTTTCCAACAGTGACCAACACACGGTGACTTTTTATCCCTTCGATAAAAAATCAAATTCCATTACCCAAAGCAGCCCCAGTTATATCCTTCGCAATCCTGAGGCGCAACTCTGTTTTCCCCATGGCATCGCTTTCTCCCCAGATGGCTGCTTTGTCGTCATCACACAATTTGGCCCTCTGCATACAACGAGTGATGGCGGCATTTGGTGGGATCATACTGTACAACCAGGCCAAGCTAAGGTCGGTGTCTATAGAATTCGTGCTACCAACCCTCTTACGCATTGAATATTTTTTGTTCTGAGGACCCCCAGGGCAACGCCCTGAGTGGGAATATCTAACCCTTATTCAGACGTGGAAGAATTTGATCTCGATATTCTTCCATCAGGTCATTGTAGAACTTTGAAGAAATTTTAGGGGGTTCCCCTAGCCAGTTTTCTATTGCCAATTTCCCGCTTGGGATGAGGATTTCAGCCCTTATCATGATGGCATTATGCATGTTTCTTAGGATATCATTATACGCCGTGCTCGTTAAGTTTGACTTTATTGCATCCAAAATTCTAATGAAATCCTTTACTTTCAACAAGTTATTAACAGGATATTCCTTGTCTCTTATAGCTGTTTCAATCTTTTGAAAGAATGTGCTGACAACAACATCATAAGAAAACAAAACAAATTTTTGTGTCATATCTAAAAACATTTTTTTCAGATCCTTTTCAAGTCTTTTATCATCCGAACCACATGCAATGCAAATCATCATAAGAGTTAGGACAGCTTCGATATTTTCTTTTCTTTTAAGATGAACGACATAAAAATCTTTTAATTCGTTGCTTATTATTTTGTCAATATTATGCTTTTTACTGATCGCTTCGATGATGCGATCTATTCTTTTATCTGTTTTCACATCTTTATTATCAAAAAATCTGTTTAGTAATAGACATGTACTATCCTGTATTTGTCTATTCAAACACTCATCCCTTTCCTCAGCATTTCTGGAGAGATTGAAAAAAATCATGGTGATGAGTTTTTCTCTATCATCGACAATGGCGGTTGAGAGAGAGATAAAATTTGAAATTTCAAAAATAGAATTTTCTTTTGTTTTTATCACTTCCAGGCAAGCTTTTGTGATTATCGCATTTTTCTTATCACTTCCTAAAACGTTTATTAATGTAACAGCTTTTTTAATTTCCTTGTTTAAGATTAAACGTGCTGCTATTCCTCCTATTATTTTTATCTTATGAAAATCTTGAGAACCTTTTTCATATTCCGGGAGTTTAGCAATAAAATCCTTATATTTAACAAAACTAACTTTATTATCTTCTATATTATCAAAAATAGATATAATTAAATCACTAATAACAGAATCAGAATTATCATTCGTCGACATGATTTTTTGAAATGTTTTAAAATCGTCTGTTAATATACAGCTTTTTAATTCAGAATCAACATTCATATTTCCCCTTTTAGGTTAAGTTAATCAAAGATAAGAGAATATAGAATGCTACCACAAACTTGATATTAAACATAGGAAAATATTTTAAGCCGCGTGGGGAACAGAAGGCATGGAGCTCGCAAGCTCGCTCACGCTTCGCGCCACATTAGCTATTGAGCGAGCTTACGAGCTCCATGGAGTGCGGCGCTATGCGCTATGCGCCGCCTTTTAGGAATTATAGCACCAGGTGACGTGCTTAGCCCCCTTCTACGCCAGTTTTTTCCATCTTTGATAAAATGAGCCCATCGAATACAATGTAAAGAAAATTTTAACATATCAACCTTAGCTAAAGGAAAAACATGAAAATGCACTTCAGGTTCTCTCATCTATTTACCCTCTCTCTGCTTATGCTAGGAATAAGTTTAGGGGCTCCTATTTCCGCCGACAACCAGACCCCAACAACCACTCCACTCCTTTCAGAAAATTCCCTACCCTTCCGTATCAAACTTGAAAAGGTGGATTTTAAACTGCCTATGGGAATCCAATCTTACGTCCATGGCCTGTACAATGACAAATGGCTGCTTCTCACAGGCAGGGTGGACGGCCTTCATGGCTTTGTAGAAAACAGTCAAAACAACTTTCCATCCAAAAGACAAAATACTCATGTGTTTGTCATCGATCCTATAAGGGGAAAAACCTATACCCGCTCTCTATTGGATCCTGAATCAGGTCTTACTCAACATCAAGTCGACCTCCTTTCCGTCACTGCAGCCCAAGCCTATCAATCCGGGAAGACATTATACATCACAGGGGGCTATGGAGTCGATTCATCGACAGGAAAGCTTAATACCAAAGACGCGCTTACAGCTGTAGATATCCCTGGGCTGATCCATTGGGTTGTAAACCCCTATCCTGGTGAAACTGCAGCCCAACACATCCGCCAGATCTCTCATAAAATCTTCAAGGTCACAGGTGGATACATGAACAAAGTGCCAGGAGATAACCCTACACTTCTCATCATGGGACATGAATTCAATGGGTTCTACGCGGACCCCACTCAGCAGCCTCCCGAATTTCAAGAGTATACGGAACAGGTGCGCAGATTCAAAATCCACGATGATGGAGACGATCTTTCTATCACTCGTTTGAAACCTTTGCCAGCTACTCCAGACCCCAATTTCCGCCGTAGAGATTTGAACGTTATGCCCATTGTCAAAAAGGTAAAAAATAAGCTTGAGAAAGGCTTTGTAGTGCTTTCCGGTGTCTTTACCCTCACCGAAGGGGTGTGGACAGTACCTGTTGAAATTACACCTAAAGGATCTCCTTCAATGGCAGATCCAACCCTACCCTCTACTTTTAAGCAGGGGATGAACAATTATGACAGTGCCGCGTTTGGAATGTTCTCAGAAAAGACTGGCGATATGTACAACATATTGTTGGGAGGCATGAGTTATGGCTTCTTTGAAAAAACGACACAAGGCTCCACCTTCTCTACGGACTCAGAAATTCCATTTATTAGTCAGACGACAGTTGTGCGAATCGATAAAAAAGGAAACTATAGTCAGCATTTTATGAAAGGCGGTGGATTCCCCCTCCTCCGTTCTAAAACCGTAAATCCAGGCAATCGGCTTCTATTTGGATCCGAGTGTGAGGTGTTTTTATTCAAGAGGATTCCAAAATATGATAACGATGTCCTTAAGCTAGATGCGCTCAGGAAGCCGACTGTGATTGGATTTGTGGTGGGCGGAATTAAAAGCACTGTACCCAACACAACTAAAAAATCCGATTCGTCGACCTCCGAATTTATCTTCAAGGTCATCGTGGAACCGTTGCCACGAAAGTTGTTAGATACAACGCCAAGTGAGGAATCAAGTTAGACTGGGGTCAGGCAAGGACATTCGGACATTTGCAAAGCACAACTTTACCCTCTTATGGGAATAATGCCACATCGGTGTACTCACTCTGCCTACTATAAAAGGGGGGAGGAGAGTAAATTCTAAGTTTTGCGTCGGAAGGATAATCCAAATAGGGATAGATAGCTCTGCCACGCATGTGGTAAGCATATTCGGTATGATAAATCGGAACCTTGAAGGCTAATCGATTGTCCTTTTTCACCATCCCCTTAAACAAAAACCGACGTTGCGAAAGTGATTCTTCCGGAGCCAGAATGATCTGAGCTGTGATTGTATTGCCTGAAAAAATCTTGAATCCTAATCGGCCATATGCGGGAACAAATATTGCGATCGTGGGAGCTATAACAAACATTACGGTGCTGATGACACTCATTTTCTCAAATTTATAATCAATTAGAGCAGCATTTTCACGAAGGGTAGGACTTAAAAATAATCGCAATTCCATAAGAAATAACCAAATATTCCATAGAGGGATCACTGTTCCCCAGCTACGACCATAGGGTCCAAGACAAACAAAAACCATGATGAGCATTGTGAAAGCCATCAGTGTGGCGACAAACCGCCATCTTTTAAAAAGTAGTAAAATCCCAATCCCAGCTTCAAAAAAAGGAGTGATAAAAGCTGCAAGTTTAAAGAGCCAATCAAATTCAGGATGATAAATCGGAGCAAGAAACCAAGGCATGACATTCGTAAAAAAAGTCATATTCAATTTGTGAAAACCCGCCCAGAAATAGACACCACAGACCATGATTCTTAAAGCATTCAATCCAAATTGAGGGTATTTGCAAAAGGCTGCCACAAGTGTCACGAAGCAAAACATGTGAAACCAGGGTTGAAAACGGACAATGTCTTGTATGCCCCAGAAGATGATGATGGCAGATATTCCAAAAGCAGGGAGGCGTTCCAGAGGAGTGATAAATAACCAAACAAGAAGAATGATGCAAAATACCAAGATTGTCGTGTCGACCGATGAAGGCAACGTCGCAAGTGGCTCGTAAAGCGGAACGAGCGTTAAGAGAGGATGGCGAAACCCCGGTAGAAAATTTCGCCACTCCATGCTAAGAGTGATCAGTATAGCCAAGCATGTCAGACGTATGACATACTTATAATCCCGCTCCGCTTTTTGAGCAATTTCCTGCGAGTGCTCCTCTACCATAAACACAACTATTGATTAGTGGAAGGAGCACTATTTTGAGGCATCTTTCCCCCTGGGGGGCCACTGGGCTTGGCTTGCCCAGGCTTTGTTCTGACAGGGACTCCGGGTCCTCCGGGAACTGGTTTTTCAGTAATTTTCGTCCCTCTAGCAGGACATTTGATCCTGGTCCCTACCCACTTATTGTTAAATTGGGGCTGTTTCTTGTACCTCCAAACACTTCTAAAAGAGGACCAATTTTTTGCAAATGCCAACTGGAGAGGTCCCACAATCATTGGATGTTTCTTATTTGCGGGTCTTATCCATACGCCTACTAGGATGTTATCTTTTAGCTTCCCGATGATATGATTGCGGCCATAGTAATTAAAGGTTCCTGTTACGACATCGCCTTTAATATAGAGGCGCATGAGCCCCCATTTTGTTTGATAGCATCCCCTAATGCCTTGTGGATTGGCTTTTAAAGTCTGATGTAGTTCCAGAATAGCTGGTACAATAGCTTGGGAGTTAGAGGATGGGTTTCCATAATATTCACCCCATTTAGAACTAGGACTCCACTTTACAATACCGCTTTGTATATCAACCTCGACACCATTAGCTGTAATGCCCATCTTATTCAATTTTTCCGTAATGTATTGAAATGCGGTAGTAGACTTAGCATTAGGATTTTTTTCCCTATACCTATGCACTGTTAGTAAAAGTAGGAGCAAAACAGATACTCCTACCGCAAAAAAATAAAAATATCGCGTTTTCATAAACCTCCCTTATTGTCCGATGAGATGATAGCTCTCAGAGACTCGTCATTTAGCTGATTAGATTGAGCAATTGTCCTCCTGCTTCCGGCAACAGGGATTTGACTTGTCTGTTCTAACGGTTGCGGGGTAGGATTGTAAGGCCCTGTTGCCCCAGGTCCTCCGGAAGGCAGCGGCTCTGTACACTTTTCTCCTTGAGGCCGACATGGAATTTTAGTTCCATCCCATTTTTTGGTTAATGGGACTACTCCCTTATTCGACCAAACACCTGTAAAAGTGGCCCATTTTTCGGTGAATGCAAACTGGAGCGTTCCAGTTTGTCCAGGACTATTGTCCTTACCGACTCTAAGCCACATTCCTACGAGAATGTTATCTTTAAGTTTTCCGATAAGATAGTTGCAACCGTAGTACCTATATGTTCCGGTGACAACATCGCCCTTAATGTAAAGGCGCATCAATCCCCAGGTCGTTTGATAACAACCTTGAATCTCTTCGGGTCTGGCTTTTATAACAAAATGTTGATTCATAATGTATGATTCGATGGGATAAAAAGGCCCTGCAGCCGGATTTCCATAATAGTCTCCCCAAATCAAATTAGAATCCCAATTGACTCGTCCTGTGTTTACATTCACAATGACATTGTCCGTTGTCACACCAATTCCCTTAAAAATTTCCACGATACGATCGAATATCTGATCTGCAGTTAGGTTAGGTGTAGGTGTCAGGCATGGAGTTGGTGTTTGAGAACAGAGTGGTCCAGTTGTCGTAGGTGTAGATGTAGAAGGTGTAGTTGGAGTTGGGGGTGTCGGTGTAGATGTTGGAGTTGGTGTATAGATGGGAGTGGGTGTCGGCGTATAGTACGGTGTCGGAGTGTAGTACGGAGTTGGTGTGTAGTACGGTGTCGGTGTGTAGTACGGTGTAGGCGTATAGTACGGTGTCGGTGTATAGTACGGTGTCGGTGTATAGTACGGTGTCGGAGTGTAGTACGGAGTTGGTGTGTAGTACGGTGTAGGCGTATAGTACGGAGTAGGCGTATAATACGGTGTAGGCGTAGTCGGTGTATAGTATGGCGTCGGTGTATAATACGGTGTCGGTGTATAGTATGGCGTCGGAGTATAATACGGTGTCGGTGTATAGTACGGCGTCGGAGTATAGGTCGGAGGCACTTTAGGAGGATGGCGAGGATGCGGTGGCGGAGTTGGAGTTGGGGTCCACCATGTCTCAGGTGTTGGAGTTGGGGTCCACCATTTCTGAGGTGTTGGAGTAGAGGGTGTAGTCCATGTGGACGTGGTGGGTGTTTTATGATGTTCTGGAGGCTCTGGATGCAATGGATGAACTGGATGCACTGGATGAACTGGAGTCTTAGGATGCAATGGATGCTGAGGCTGTTGAGGGTGCTGAGGGTGTTGAGGATGCTGCGGATGTTGTGGATGCTGAGGGTGTTGAGGGCGCTGGGGACGTTGAGGATGTTGAGGGCGCTGGGGACGTTGAGGACGCTGAGGTTTGCCTCCACCTTTGCCCATGGAGCCACTGGCGATTTGGTTATCGGATTCCATCAGTGAATATTTTGCACTTGTATCCGCATTCCTATTTGTGGATAAGAGAACGACTATGAGCACAAGAATAACTACAGTTCCCAGCGCATAGAAAAATCGTTGTTTCATAAATCTCCATTCAATAAAAAAATATTGATGTTGGCTCTACCAATTATAATCTTTCTCATATCCAAGTTCGATAAGGGTATCGCCAAACATATGTTTAAAAAGTTCTTTATGTCCATCTGTAAAATGATCTTTCCATGTTCCAGCTTTGCCCTTAGAAAATATCACGCCTTTCCCATAAGAGGCCTCAAATGCCTCCAAAAGCTGTTCATCAGAAACATTGAGGTGTAAAGCATTTGCTATTTTTCTCAATTCGACCAATTGTTCTTTTTCTGTGAAAGAGCCTCCTCGCGGTCCTAAGAGGGCTTCAAATCGAAGCGTACAGCAAATAGGAGATTTCATCCATGGCAAAAATTTATCCAATACCTCAGCGGTAGAGTAGTACCTAGGTGTTCCTTCGATGACGTATTGAATTTTTTGGTTCATATCTAGCGATAAAAACCTTTTATCTCCTATAGGGCCTCCGTAGATATCGACACCTGATATTGGAGGGTGTTTGATCACTGAAATGACCCAATCTCTTGGATCACGGATCAGAAAAAAAACGACGCTGTTACGTTCTTTTAATACTTTTTCCATTTCCTCTGAATAAGGAGCATGCGTCACTAAAAAATCATCTGTGTATTGGAGGCCGTCCAAGATGGAAACAAAGCAAGAAGTGGGGATGGGTTGATGAAGCCAATAAGCTTGAACAACGTGGGGGAGTTGGAGAAATAAGTTGGTCAAGTTTTTGTCGTAAAGATAAGACTTCGGACAATGGATTTCTTTTGACCATATAGAGACGGACTGTTTGTCGGTCAGACGTTCTAGAAGAGGTCTTAATAAATGAGTGCCTGTTTTTGGCATCGTGAACAGAACAATTTCTTGTTCCGGATTTTGAGGTTCGTGTCCCAATGAAGTATAGTTGGATATAGCTAACCAAGAAACAGCAAGAAGTAGAAGGAATAATGATACAAAAAAGCACTTTTTCACATGAGACCTTTATCACCTTTTAACGTCTATATATATCCTGATTAAAATCATTGCAACAAGATTTTTTTTTACAGCCTTAGAGGCGATATAATCACAACAGTCTAAACATATTACAATTTTTTGACAACCGTTGTTAAATCTAAACCCCGCAATCGCAAAGCACGCGTTACCGTTTACAATTCTAGTAGTGAAAGCCGTTCTGGTGCTCCTATAGCAGCTAAATCGCACTGATTTTCCCCAACTTGCTACCGGCTACAACCTAAGGTAAAGGTCAGACTGGATCACACCTACCGGGCCTACACAAGTTTAGAGACTGGCTTCGAACCTTTTCATGCTCTATACCCTCTGCAAGCCAGGACCCATCTGACGATGCACCTTTATCGCCGAACCTATTATTTGGCCAGTTATAGAATTGAGGCTACTGCTACTGTATTCCATAGGTTTGTCACGATAAATTAATAGACTATTTTTATGAAGAAAAAATTCTCTGCGATTCCTCGGCGCTCGCTGCGGCTCCGCGGTAAATTATTCCCGGTCTAAAACGGCGGCGCTGGTTGAGTTTGCCATGAGCTTTCTCAATCAAGCATTGGCCGACGAAAATGTAGAAGCGTTTAAATTATCTCTAAAGGATATTATTCGCGTGCATGGCAAAGTCACCCAATTAGCAAAAGAGGCTCATCTCAGTCGGGGAACCCTTTACAAACTAATGCAAGGAAAAGGGCAAGCTGAGATCGGGACTATTCTGAAATTGATTCACGCGTTAGGGTATGATCTTACAGTGACCCGAAAAGCACAAGCCGTTTAAATATAATTTTTGCTAAATTATTCATGTTTTTATTTCATACCTATATTGATACTTTATTTTGTTGTTGAATTTTTAATTAAAATAATATATAACAAATAATGTATTTAACAATTTAACTTATTTAAAGGGGGAAAAATGCTAACATCAACTTCATCAACATTCGAAACTTATGAAGTCAAGTCTAATAACAACTATAACAACTATATTATGGATGCCTCCAATCAAGTTGTAAACATACGACATGGTGGAAGGTTAAACCAATCACTTATTTTGAAATATCAAGATGGGTCTGAGTGGGTTGTCTTAAACAACGGAGAAGAGAGATTTTGTGGATTTTTATATTTGCAGAAAGCATTAAATGACTTAAATGTAAGTAAAGTACAGGCTGCTGAAAATAAAATCGCAATATATGATCGAAAAATTATCTATTTATCCAAATATTACGGTGATAATAAGCCAGTTTTTTGGCAATTGATAGACTATATAAATGAACTTCCAGTTCTTGGCCAAAAGGTTAAATTTATCGATACAATTGGGCTTGCAAATCTTAGAATAAAAGACGGCGTAGTCTATGTTTTTGATACTGAAAAAGGTAGTTTTGATAAGAGTGTTCATGAGCAAATTGATTCTTTTGTTAATCAGCACGACTTAATTCGATCGGTTTTAGAAAAATCATTAGAGAAATAATTATTATCAGGAACTATATTGCAGCAACAATACCCTGAGTGATTAAATAATGTTTATTCACTTAGGGTTTCACCCAGGTTTTATCCATCAAGCAAAACATGCTCTGATTGTGGAAACCTCGTTAAAGAGCTTCCTCTATCGATTAGGGAATGGCAATGTTCAAAATGTCAAAGTATACACGACAGAGATTTGAATGCGGCGAAGAATTTGCTAAAGTTTAGTACCGGGAGTTCCCCGGGAATTGACGCTTGTGGAGACACCTCTGACGGGGCAAGCCAAAAGCTTGCTAGTCATGTGTCATTGAAGCAAGAAGTAATGAATGGAATTTTTGTCCATAAATTATAGAACGGAAATAGCGACGAGACGCCCAACGTAGCCAGTGTGATGAGCAGCACCAACCCGAAGTAAATGTAGACAGAGAAAAAGTCTGACACGGCCGACCTCCCAATCACTAAGCGATACCCTAGCAACAATGTGTCGGATGTGTCAATACATTTTTGTAGACAGTGAAGGACGAAATGGACGAAATGGACATTATGGACAAAATGGACGAAATGGACATAATGGACAAAATGGACGAAATGGAAAAACATGCTGAGTCCCGGAGGGAAATAGACTATTTTTGTTTCAAAAAAAATTGTTAGCATTCGACAGCGAGACTGCACTAGAGATATTGACAAATAAAAAACATATCAATATAATTCAATTAAATAGGTGGCGTAGTATTAATTAAATGTTAGCCATAAAAATAATTATTTAAATAGGAGGAATTTATGACAAGTGTATCATCAACAACCAACAGTCCTATCTATTGCTGCACTGCGCTAGAGATATTGACAAATAAAAAACATATCAATATAATCTAATTAGATACGTGGCGTAGTATTAATTAAATATTAGCAATAAAAATAATTATTTAAATAGGAGGAATTTATGACAAGTATATCATCAACAACCAACAGTCCTATCTATTGCTGCTTCGAGTCCCTTGGTCAAACAGATCCTTTCTTCAAGCAGATAGAACCTATCATTAAAAAGAAATTTCCAAACATTAAAATTGCAACAACCGACGAATTGACGAAATTAAAACAATCCGGAGCTATTTGTATTCTTCTCAATCGTCTGGAACCTAATGAGAATTTAACAGTAAAAGAATTAAATAAAAAAGGGTATCGCGTTATCATGTTGAACTGTATGCAAGAAGGAGACTTAAAATCTAAGGATAGAGTTCAACAAAATCTGTACGGAGGAAAAGAAGAAGATGATGTTATTATCAGAATGGGATGGATCCGGGAGGACGCTTTCAATGAAAAAGAAATGAAAATGGTCTATGTTCATAAATTTTCTGATACAGAGCTAGACTTATTGGAACAAAATCTCGATCAAGCATTGAAAAAATGGAAAATCAGACCAGAAAGTGAAACACCTATGACAAGACCGTCTGATTCGACGAGCACAACCACCACAACTACTTCGTCGGTAATAAAAACGGAAAGGGTAACAGATAAAAAAGAGACGACAAAAACCCAATTCTATTGCCTCCTGGGTAACATTTCTGAAAATGATCAACTCCTGCAACAATTAAAACCTTGGTTGGAAAGTAATTATCCAGGTATATCATTTACCCAAGAAAAACTGTCGAAGCATCCCATGGGCAGTACTTGTATTCTTATCGATCGTTTTGATCTAAGATCGGATCTTGCTTTGGAGGAAACAAGAAAAGAACGAATAACCAAACAGGGGGCCAACCTTATCAAGTTGAACTTGCGTCCAAAGAGCTCCGGCTATGTAGAAAATAAATTTGGAACGAATGATGCTGTCATCAATATTGGATTTATCGGTAAACAAGTTAGAGATAAAATAACCAATAACCTATCCATGGTTTGGATGTTTGAGGATTCAGAAATAAATTCATTGAAAGATAGTTTCAATACAGCATCACAAACAATGAAAATCAGACCAGAAAGTGAAACACCTATGACAAGACCGTCTGATTCGACGAGCACAACCACCACAACTACTTCGTCGGTAAAAAAAACGGAAAGGGTAACAGATAAAAAAGATACGACAAAAACCCAATTATATTGCCTCCTGGGTAACATTTCTGAAAATGATCAACTCCTGCAACAATTAAAACCTTGGTTGGAAAGTAATTATCCAGGTATATCATTTACCCAAGAAAAACTGTCGAAGCATCCCATGGGCAGTACTTGTATTCTTATCGATCGT
>Ga0207159_1100_pt1 | contig 20936 bp, 15 predicted proteins | sample Alteio_BWMinHeat_23_FD_153511 | JGI IMG/M metagenome (GOLD analysis project Ga0207159, IMG submission 153511) | Enriched cells from forest soil in Barre Woods Harvard Forest LTER site, Petersham, Massachusetts, United States -... | ecosystem: Environmental > Terrestrial > Soil > Temperate forest >... | reverse complement strand
AGAACTTTAGTATGCTGTTTACTGAAGAAGATAAGACAAAAAATAAACCGCAGATGGAATTACAGACCACTAAAACAACAGGCTCCGGAAGCGATGATAATTTTTTAGTGCAGAAATCGGGCAAATCAGTATGGGTAAACGGAGAATCTGTACTTGTAACAGGTGAGGACGGCATATCGTACATAATAAAGATCATACATAATATAGAGGCGCAGAAGCAATTGGAAAGGTTTTTAGTGGAATCCAATGACTTTATTGAAACCATCCTTGAGTCTATAACCGACAGAGCGTTGATCATAATAGACTCAGGTATGAAAATAATAAAAGTAAACAGCGTATTTGTTGATATGTTTAACCTGCCGGCCTACCCGGAAGAGGAAAGCAAACTTAGCAGCATCGAAAACTCTTTTTGGCACAGCGCTGAAATAAAGCAGTTGCTCAGGAATGTTTTGGTAAGAAACGAACCCCTGCAGAAGGTGAAATTAGAATATAAAACCAATGACGGGTCAAAGCATATTGAATTATCTTCTAAATTCCTTCACTCGCATAACGCAGACTCAAGGGTGCTTTTGGTTATACAGCCAATAAAAGATTAACGATCTCCAAAAGCTTTCCGGGTATTTTAGCTTTTTTATCCTTCTCAACAATTTCATGTAATTGCGTGGAGAATATCCTGAACTCCTCTATCGTACAGGGCTTGGTTAAAAAAGGTATCGCGCAATCCCTGATTGATTTTTCAATTACCGGGGCGGGACATATTTCGGACATCAATACAAACACCACTTTTCGGTACCGCAGATCCGCCCTTAATTCACAGCAGATCTCCATGCCATTTTTAAGAGGCAAATTCAGGTCTATTAATATTACATCAGGTAAAATATCAGTTCCCTTCAATAACTCAATTAATTGCTTGTATCCGTATGCACTGCCTGTAGCTTTAAATTCATTTTCTGCCTCCAGCGCGTTTAACAATAATTCCTGATCATCCGCATCATCATCCACAATGATTACTCTAAACGTTTCCATAATAAAAAATTTACTTTTGCCATCACTTGTTGTGTATAGTCATTTACTTATAGTTAATGTTTCAAATGCCATTCCAACTATTTTTTGTATGTAAAACGTTCATACTGTGTAAAAAATGATGTAGATAAACGGAATTTAATTCTACATTATGTTAAAATTTTTAGCAGTTGTTTAAGATAAACCGTACATGGTTGCACAGGTAAAATACCCTGTTACATCTTATACTAACCGGTGCATCAGTTTCATACGATTTTGCCGAAGTATCTTCAATAAAAGCGTAGAGGATGGGTTTTATTTAAGCATAAAAGGTAAAAAAAATTGCTCAAAACCCCTGCCTGGCTTGCAAAGCAGGCATTACTTCAAAAAAAACATCTTATTATTGTAGAAAAGCAAAAATAATGCTTAAATTACCTGATTAAATACATTTTCTAAACTACTGCATTTAATTGCCCTTTTTGCAATTGCGTACCATAAACAATCTAAAATAAAAAAAATGAAAAAGTTTACCCTTATGCTTGCCCTGCTGGCCGGGGTTTTAGCTGCCTGTGCACAATCGGTAATTACTTTGCAGCATGGCGCTGCTACTACTCTTTTTACTGTGCTTGATTCTGCCATTGTCCACGCACAAAGCGGCGATGCTATTTATTTGCCCGGCGGGCCAGTGGCAAGTTCAGCCTCTATTACTATAACAAAAAAGCTGTCTATTTTTGGGGCAGGCTACCGGGCTGATTCTTCTGCTGCTACACAGCCTACAACGCTGGCTGGAACAATATTGTTTAAACCAGGCGCAGAGGGCAGTTTAATAACAGGCATTTTGGCGCCTAATAATGATATTACCCTTAATTGCGATAATGTATCTGCAACCCGCAATTTAGTTAATAACATTTACATTTTTGGCTCCGGGCTGTTTGTTGAAGATAATGTAGTTAACACTTCTGTAATGGGAGATGGCGTTACTCACATAAACATCCTTATAAGAAAAAATGTTATATATGGCTATATGGAATACATATATAATGCTAATCTTTTCAACAATGTTTTTCTGCAAAACGGCGCCAGTATACAGGCTAATGTTAATTGCAATTTTGCAAACAATATATTTTATATTTCTTATAGCCCCACAAGCTTTGGTAACCAGGGTACCTTTACCAATAATCTATTTACCACCGATTATAATCTTCCAGGTAACAAGGTACAGGCCATAGGCTCTATTTTTACCAATTACACTGTTGGCGCTGTTTGGAACCTTACGCAAAATTTCAGATTAAAAGCGGGATGCATAGGCATTAAGGCCGGCAGTGACAGTACGGATGTTGGCATATATGGCACCAGCGCGCCATTTAAAACCAGTGGGTTGCCTTTTAATCCGCATATACAATCGGTAAGCATCCCCACAGCAACCGGGCCAGACGGCAAACTTACCATAAGCATTACAGTAGCCGCACAAAACCAGTAGGCCCATCGTTTTACGTTACCAAAACCGTGTAAAATGAAGCGGATACTATTGTTTTTTGTTGCCGCACTGGCTGCTTTCTGTGCCAATGCGCAAAAAGTTAAGCAATATAAATATTGGTTTGATGATGCGTTTAACCAGGCCATCACCCCGGTTATTACGCCGGTGCCATTATTTAAGCTTGCTGCGGCGATAAATGGGCCGCTTAGTCCCGGCTTTCACCGCTTTAGCATACAGTTTAGCGATGACAGCCTGCGTTACAGCAGTGTGGCATCTCAATATTTTTATAAGCCGTTTTACCCGGTTGACACGCTTATAAAAAAATACGAATATTGGTACGATGATGATTATGCGCATAAGGCAGGCGTTACATTAACTGCTTCTGCTGCGGTAAAGTTTACGTTAAATGGCGATGAAAGATTGTTGAATGCAGGGCTGCATAAATTTAGCATAAGGTTTGGGGGAGACAGTATATGGAGCACCACCGTATCAAAGTACTTTGTAAAACAGCTTGTAAATGTTGATACGTTAATTAAAGGCTACGAGTATTGGTACGATGCTGATTATAGTCATAAGGTAAGCGGCACGGTAACAACCATTGCGGCGTTAAACTTTACAACCAGCGCCAATGCAGCTTTGCTAAATGCGGGGCAGCATACATTTAACATCAGGTTTAGGGGCGATAGCTTGTGGGGCAGCCCTTTATCAAGATATTTTATAAAGACGAATGTTAATGTTGATACGCTGATTAAAGGCTATGAGTATTGGTACGATGCTGACTACACGCACAAAGTAAGCGGCACCGTAACAGGCGCAGCGGCGTTAGGCTTTACAACAAATGCCGATGCATCGTTGCTGAGCACAGGCACCCACAGCTTTAATATAAGGTTCAGGGGAGATAGCTTGTGGGGCAGCACTACATCCCGGTACTTTTCAAAAATACCGGCCTTTCGCTATGATACCGCTGTTAAGGCCTACGAGTATTGGTTTGACGCCGATTATGCACATAAGGTAAGCGGCGGTACAACTGCTTCTGCCCTGTTAAATTTTAGCACAACTGCCAACGCAGCTTTGCTAAATGCGGGGCAGCATACATTTAACATCAGGTTTAGGGGCGATAGCTTATGGAGCAGCCCTTGGTCAAAATATTTTATAAAGCAAAATGTGAATGTTGATACAACCATTAAAGGCTATGAGTATTGGTACGATGGTGACTATACGCATAAAGTAAGCGGCATTGTAACAGCCACAACCGGGTTAGGCTTTACAACAAATGCTGATGCATCGTTGCTGAGCACAGGCATCCACAGCTTTAATATAAGGTTTAGGGGAGATAGCCTGTGGGGCAGCACTGCATCCCGGTATTTTTCAAAAATACCGGCCTTCCACTACGATACCGCTGTTAAAGCATACGAGTATTGGTATGATAATGACTATGTGAACAAGACAAGCGGCACTACAACTGCGTCTGCTTTGGTAAATTTCAGCGCAAATACAAATGCTTCTTTATTAAAAACGGGCTATCATAGTTTTAATATAAGGTTTAAGGGAGACAGTTTGTGGAGCAGCCAGTTGTCAAGATACTTTTTTAAAAATCCTGCTTATACAGATACAACAGTGAAAGGGTACGAATACTGGTATGATAGTGATTATGTGCACAAAATAAGCGGTACTGCTGCTGCTTCCGCATTATTAAATTTCAACGCAACTGCCGATGCTTCTTTATTAAATATTGGCTATCACAGCTTTAATATACGATTTAAGGGAGACAGTTTGTGGAGCAGCCAGTTATCAAGGTACTTTTTTAAAAACCCCGCCTATACAGATACAACTGTTAAAGGTTACGAGTATTGGTATGACAATGATTATGCGCATAAAATAACCGGAACGGTAACCGCTTCGGCCGGAGTAAATTTTAAAACAAGTGCAGATGCATCTTCATTATACACCGGGCAGCACAAGTTTACTATAAGGTTTCGAGGTGATAGTGTATGGAGCAGTCCTTTATTAAAATACTTTGTAAAACAAACTATAAATGTTGATACTTTGGTTAAAGGCTATGAGTATTGGTACGATGCTGATTATGCGCATAAAGTAACCGGCACTATAACTGCCTCTGCCACTGTAAGCCTTAATACTAACATTGATGCGGCTTCATTAAGTACGGGCAACCACAAATTTACCATTCGGTTCAAGGGTGATAGTTTATGGAGCAGCCTTTATTCGCAATACTTTTCAAAAGCCCCGGCATTTCATTACGATACTGCTGTTAAAGCGTATGAGTATTGGTACGATGGCGATTATGCCCATAAAGTAACAGGCACTATAGCTGCTTCTTCGGCCGCAAGCTTTAAAGCTAACATTGATGCGGCTTCCTTAAGCACGGGCAACCACAAATTTACCATTCGGTTCAGGGGCGACAGTTTATGGAGCAGCCCTTATTCACAGAATTTTTCAAAAGCGCCGGTATTCCATTACGATACTGCTGTTAAAGCGTATGAGTATTGGTACGATGGCGATTATGCCCATAAAGTAACAGGCACGGTAACGGCTTCGGCCATAGTAAGCTTTAAAACAACAGCAGATGCATCTTCATTAAAAACGGGGTTTCATAGTTTTAATATAAGGTTTAAAGGCGATAGCTTATGGAGCAGCCCTTTGTCGCAATATTTTTATAGAAGCGCTGTTTATGCTGATACATTAATTAAAGGCTACGAATATTGGTACGACGATGATTACGCCCATAAAATAAGCGGTGCTGTAACAGCAACCAGCCTGTTAAGCCTTAATATGAGTGCCGACATGTCGTCAATATCACCAGGCTCTCACCGCTTTAACATCCGTTTCAGGGGCGATAGCGTATGGTCTGCTGCCATATACCAGTATATTTATAAATCAACAATAAGTAACGTATCTGCTTATGAATATTGGTTTGATGATGATTATGCTGATAAAATAGATAATGCCATAAGTCCGGGTGCTGTAATAAACCTTACCGCGGCAATAGATGTATCATCCCTGGCGGAGGGAATACACCGTTTTAATATAAGGGTTAGAAGCGACAGCAGTACGTGGAGCAGTACGGTGTCTCAATCTTTTGCAAAAGCAAGCGGCAATATTACGGGGTATGAATATTGGTTTGATAATAATTATGCCCGTAAAGCAAGCCTGGCAGTTACTGCTGCAGCAAGCGTAAATATTGCACAGGCCATTAATACAGATTCCCTTGCTGCAGGTTTCCATACATTTAATATAAGGGCGCATGGCGTGTTAAATAGCTGGTCGGTACCTGTCAGCAGCTCCTTTGTAAAAATTATACCACCGGGGCCAGGCAATGTAATTACTGGTTACCGCTATTGGTTTGATAACAGCCTGGCAGTAACAAAGGTTGATATAGCTTTGCCTGCGCCGGCGGCCTTTGTAAATATTACCAATAAAATAAACACGCTTAAGCTTGATACCGGCTATCACCAAATATATATACAGGCCAGGGATACCGCAGGTTTTTGGTCGGCAACAGTTGGCTACAAAATATTAATAGTGCAGCCTGTATTGATTGACAGCGTTATATCGGCCACCACTGTTTGCCCCTCTGCCTCGTTTAGTATTAGCGCGCAGCCGTACGGGAACTTTGGTGCATCAAATATTTTTACAGCGCAGCTAAGCGATACCGCAGGCCTTTTTGCGAGCCCCATAACAATAGGCACGCTTAAGGCAAGTCCTTCAGGCCGGAAACAAGGCATTAGCATTACTGCCATTATGCCTTTTGGCATTGCCAACAGCAGCAAATACCGCATACGCGTTATAAGCAGCAGTCCCGCGCTTACCAGCGACTCAACAAGTTATCCGATTATAGTACAGAAACCGGCCTTAGGTGCTGACACGACAGTAAAAATATGCCCCGGCACTTTTGTTAACCTTACCAGGCTTTATAACACAACCAGCTTAACACCCTCGTGGAAAATACCAAGGCCTGACAGTGTAACAACCAATGGGGCAGATACGCTTACTGTAACCAATACCTATGGGTGTAAGGATACAGCAGTGGTTACCGTTAGCACTTATTCAGCACCTGTTATTCAAAACGTTGCTGTTGTTGGTTGTAACAGCGTTGTTTATAACGGTGTAACCTACAGCGCATCCGCTGTTAAACGGGATACTGTAAGAAGCCTGCAGGGATGCGACAGTATTTATAGGGTTGCAACTATTACAGTATTTAAAATTACACCGGTAACACAAACAACAAATATAAGCGGGTGCGGCAGCGTGGTGTATAATGGTATAACCTATACAGCCTCGGCCACTAAGACGGATACTGTAAGAAGCGTACTGAGCTGTGACAGCATTTATAAGGTAGCTGTCATTACGGTTACAGGCAACTTAACGCCACCAATTTTATCAACAACCGGTACAGTAACCTTATGCGCTAACGATAGCCTTGTGTTAACCACTACGGCAACAGGCAGTTTCCAATGGTTCCGCAACGGCAATGCCATTAAAAATGCTACGCTAAACAGGTATGTGGTAAATATTGCAGGTGTATACATGTTAAAGGTTACTAACGGTGCATGCACGGTAGTATCGGCCTCAGTAACAGTAAATGTAACACAGATACCCAAACCTGTTATTACATTGGTGAACGATACGCTGGTGTCTTCTGCGCCAACAGGTAACCAGTGGTATTTAAATGGCAGGCTGATGGAAGGTGTAACAGCCCAAAGATTTTCACCTGGTTACCTGGGGTATTATACTGTACAGGTAACTATTAACAATTGTGTGTCTGTAATGTCAGACCAATTTATTTACACGGCCAATACATTTACCAAAATAGGTACAGGGAATTTAAGTGTAAAAATGTACCCTAACCCAGCTCATGGTGAGGCAAGGTTACAGGTAACTGGCGCAACGGGATCAATAGCAGTAACCATCACCGATATTGCAGGTAAAACCGTTTGGCAATCTGCCAGGCTGCCGGTTGATAAAACAATTATACTGCCGGTGGCGAAATTTGCGTCAGCAACTTATATTGTTACAGTAAGGGACAGGCAGCATATTGTTTCATTAAAGCTGGTAAAAGCAAAATAGCTGCAACTAATTTCAGGAACAAAACCTGGCTTGCACTCAGGCCAGGTTTTATTTTATCATGCCTCTATTATGGAGAAAAGGTATGATTACCGGCAGGTTTCAGCAATAGTTAACCATTGAACTATCTTATATATTCCTTGGGTTTTTCCAGTTCTTTTCAAGCCTTTCAATAGTGCCTGTTACTCTTTCGTTCCTGGTCTCCTCTCTTTTAGCAGTAACTATCCACTCAATATATTCCTTTTTATTGGTGAAGGAAAGAGACTCAAAGTACACCGCCGCTTTTTTACTAGCCTTTAATGCTTTTGCAAGATCACCGGGCAGTGTAACTGTTTTGGTTTTTGTATCAACATAATTAAATACTTCCCGCTCCGGTTTTGCAGCAGCTTTCTTCTCATCATCGCCGGTCTTTAACCGCATCGCAAATGATGACCATGTATCATCAAACGATACCAGGCTAAGCCATTGCAGTTCTTTATGCGCAAGCAGGCTTTCCCAGCCCTTGTCCCTTGTAAGGTCTGTTTGAATTTTTGATGTGCCCTTTGGATAATATATCCAGCAGGTAACTTCATCTTTTAAAAGATTAAGTGCCTTAGTCAGCTGCTTTTCCATTTCAGCCCTGTTCTTTACAAACCAGTGCACCTGGTTGTAATCCTTGGCGGTAGCAGATATTTCTACATTTCCGGGTAACGGGCTAAGGTGTGCAACAAAATCCTGCGGGGCATTAAGGGTTAACAGCTTCATGCCTTCTTTAATGCGTAGTTTTTGGGCTATTGTTGATGCCATAACAATAATTTGCTATAAAAATAATAAACAATACAAAAGAAGTTTGTTGAAAATTGCTTTTTTGGTTTGCCCCCTCTAACTCCCCCGGTGGGGGAGTTAGAGAGGCAGCACGGCCATACTTTTAATTTATACTCTCTCTTAATACAGGCCTTGTAAGGCATGTAGGGCCGCCCCCGCCTTTTACGCTTATTTCTTCTCCCTTATAAACAGTTACACGGCACCCTGCTTTTTCCAACGCTTCTTTTGTTTCAGGATTGCCATCCACCATTAAACAATCACGCGGTGCAAGCGCCAGCACATTACAGCCCATTGACTCAAATTCTTCATCTGGCACTTCAATTAATTCATACCCTCTCTTAATTAATAAATTACGGAAAACTATGGGCATTAAAGGAGAATATACCACAGCTAAATTTGTGTCAACAGGGCTAAGAATGGACATTAAGTGAAAAACATCCGAAGGCCCTTTATAGTGGGGCAGGGGCACGGTAATTACTTCAACACCCATGGGCTGAAGCAGCGCTGTTAACTGGTTTATGCCATCCTCATTCGTACGGTAGGTATGCCCAACAGCAAGCGTATGCTCATCAAGCCATGCAACATCGCCGCCTTCAACAGTGCCCGGCGCCGTTATAATGTCAAGTACAGGAATATCATTTACTTCAAATGCCTTTTGCTCAGCCATAGGTTCGTTAATCCTGCCTGCCTTGCCCATATTGCAAATGATCATTCCTTTATTGGTTGCAATGGCAGCATCGCGGCAATAAATGCTGTCCATATTAACGCTTTCGTCTTCGGGCAAATAATACACTTCTGCGCCCATTTGCCTGAATAGATTTTCAAATGCGTTGTATTCAGTAATGGCTTCGTCAATGCCGGGTTTGCTCAAATAATTCAAAGCCTTCCATTCTTTTTCAAGATGTTCATCACTGATGAATGCATCTTTTGCTTTTTTGATGAAGACCGATTGTAATTTGCCAATTTCAGAGTGACTTGTAAAGCGCATAATTACTTTTTTACTTTTAGGTTAGAAACACTCAATAATCAATTTTCAAATAAATACTTTGCATGCTTTTGTGTATTAAACTTGAACATTGAGTGTTGATTATTGAATATTAAGTGTTTATTTTAATACAACAACCCTAAGTCAATGGCATCAGCTGTTGTTACTATCCTTCTTTGCAACCAGCCACACATAAAAAGGGATGCCTGCCATTAGCAGCAGAAACCCCCAATAGACGATCTCTTGCCCCGACCCTGTAATCGCCCAAAGAGAAAATGCAAAGGACAAAAAAGCGATCGTAATGGTTTGCGCCCATTTAGTTGCCGGCAGCTTTACTTTTGCAGCGCTAACAATTACATATGAGGCTGCACAAAAAAGATAAGGTACCAAAGAGGTTAATGTTGAAAGCAATATCAGAAATTTAAATTGCTCAACAAGCCCTTTTGTATAGTTCATCATCATCAAAAGCGATGCAAGCACACTGCCTATAATAATGCCGGTGGCAGGCATCCCTTTCTTATTTTCTTTTTTGAAAACAGGAGGAAACAGCTTGTCTTTCGCAATGGCAAAAGGTATTTGCCCCTGTATCAGTATCCAGCCGTTTAGCGCGCCAAATGCCGCCATGGCTACGCCGGCGCTAACAAAATACTTTGCATTACTGCCGGCTATTATTACACCCGCATCCGCAAGCGGCGTAACGGAATGCTGTAGTTTGATGGCAGGTATCATGCCCATAACACTTACAGTACAAAGCACATACACAACCGTTGTAATGATTGTGCCGAGCATGGTTGCGCGGGGTATCGTCTTTTCAGGATTGGCAACATTGCCCGCCGGTATGGTAGCACATTCAACACCGAGAAATGAGAAAAAGGTTAACGTGCCTGCAGCGGTGATCGCCGCAAATGTAGACTGCCCGCTGATATTGAATGGTTTGAAATTATTTATATGTATGAAAAATAGCCCTGCAATGGATACGAACACCAGGGGCACCAGTTTTAAAATCGTGGTAACAAGCTGTAACTTGCCCGTTGCTATAATGCTGCGCGTATTAACCCAGGTAAGCAGCCAGATGGTGCCCAGGCCTGTTAGCATTGCAGCTACAGGACTATATCCCAGCAGGGGTATGAACGTGCTCATTGCACTCACAAAGGCTACTGCGAGGGCGCCGTTGGAAGCCCAAATGGATATCCAGTAGCACCAGGCAACTAAAAAGCCTGCAAAATCGCCAAAGCCGCTGCGCGTGTATGCATAAGGGCCGCCATCAATATGCGGCAGCAGTTTGCTAAGGTTACTGAAAACCTTTGCCAGCAAAAAACCGCCAACAGAAGAAAATGCCCAGCCAAGTATGCCGATACTGCCATACATTGCCAGAGTTGCGGGCATCAAAAAAACGCCTGCGCCTATCATGTTGCCTGCAACAAGTGACGTGGTCGTCCACAAGCCTAATTTATTTTTTGCTGATTGTTCTTCAGGCATTTGTTGGTGTTGGCTATGAATAATACCGGAAGATACATGATGCAGGCGGATTGAAGAATGATTGAACGCAGATCGGGCGGATTTTCAGGATGAAACGGACTTTTTTTGAATATTCCTGCATACATCTAACCCATATAGTTAATCCATTCGAATTATAATACTTCAACGACATAACCCGGTTCGCTAAAAATACCCTCAAGTACTTATGTTTTTACCAAACGTAAGTACATTGCCGTCGGGATCGGTAATAGTAAAATCGCGCATGTCATAACCACGGTTATCAACAGGTCCCAAAGCAATGGCCCCCTTTGAAGTAATGTCCATGTAGTATTCATCCACCTCATCACAAAAAATATAAATGCTTCCCTGGCCTGCAGCCTTCTTTACGTCCTGCTTTGGGCCTGAGAGGTAGATGAGCACTTGCCCATATTCAAGGCCAGTCATATCATTATACTTAAAGTCAAGGCTAAAACCAAGCGTTTCAATGTAGTATTTGGCAGATGTTTCTACATCGCTCACATGCAATATGGTGGCTGCACATTCTGGTTTCATTGCTGGAAATTTAGGCCGTAAAATACAACATTTTAAAACTGGTAAAATAATTTTAGAAGCTGTTTAAAATTTTATTTAAAATACACCCCGCACCTGCTGAATGGATAGAACGCAGATTGGTTGGATTTTGAGGATGAAAAGGATTTTTTAATTAAAATACTGCGTAAATCCATTCAATCCTTAAAATCTGCGTTCTATCATCTAAACTATATTTCTTACGCCAGGTATCCTGGTTGCAACCCATCCAATAAAAAACGCGCCTGTTACCGCAACGGGTGCAGCAATAAATATTTTTAACGAGGGGTCAATACTCCAGTCTTTCAGCAACAGCCCCATAGTGATAACCAGTAAAGGGTGCAAAATGTAAGTGGCATACGCCCCCCTGGCCATGCTTGTTAGTAAAGGGCTGGTTTTGTTCCATCTAAATCTTGTAATGCCAAGCAGGGCAACCATTATGGAAATACCGGTTAACTGCTCCCATACGGCGGAGAGCAATGATTGCCAGGTGCCATTGCCCTGGAAAGCATCCAGCGGACTTTTAGTCAATTCTTTAACAACATAGAATAAGGGGAATATCACAAGCACCAGTATAACGGCAACAATAAGCCAGCGCCTGCCGGTTTTAAGTTCAATACTGTTAAGCCATCCGCTGCGGGATGCAATGATACCCGACATAAACATGGCAATGTACTGCGTAAAATGCCCCAATTGAAAGCCCAATGGTTTTAATGTGCGCCCAACCGGGAAAACAATTCTAACAAGGTAACTTATTACACCCAGCGCTAAAGCAAACAATAATATAGCAGTATTGGAAGGAAATTTGTATTGCCTGCGATGGCTGTTACTGCCAAATTGCTGCACAATGATAAACATGATGGTAAAAACAAGCAGGGCCAGAACAAACCACATAACGCCGGGATCAACCCAGTCATCATAACCGCCGAGGTATTGCATGAATGTTGCCTGCCCCCCGTGGCCAAAATGATAAACTAGAAAATTTAAAATGGGTGAAAAGATGAACGAGTAAAACAACAGCGGTATGCCTAAGCGTTTAAGCCTGTCTGCCGTAAATTTTGCAGCACCTTTCTTTATGTACGAGGATTCAGTGAACAGCGCAGAAAGAAAAAAGAAAAAACCCATAAAAAACGCCTGGTTGGTGGCAACAAACATCGTCATAGGCGCCAATGCGCCAATTTTGGTTGTCGGCTCTTTATAATACCAGCTTCCCGGCGCGCCGTACATAACAAATACGTGATGAAATACTACCAGCACAGTAAGCAGTACCCGCAGGTTATCAATATAGTATATCTTGGTTTTGGCTTCTTTTATCTGCATGGTATAATAAGTTTTGGCAAAAACGTGTAGCCTGGCATAAAGTTACAGGATAAGGTAAAAGGTGTAAGATAAAAGGTGTAAGATAAAAGGTGTAAGGAAGAAGGTGCAAGGCATAAGCAGAAAGGTTTAAGAAAGAAAGCCCGCATCAGCCTCTCTGCATTGCCTTATGCCATGGACGAGAGAAGGTAAAAGGTTTAGGGCGAAAGGGTTAAGGAAGAAAGCTTTGTAACGGCGTGCTTGCCTTCCACCTTAAACCTTCCACCTCTCACCTTCTAACACAGTGAATACTTTTTTATCCAACTCTTATCATAAAAAACATTCGGGCTCTATTATAACCATAACTTATTAGATTTGTTTTTTTGCCACCTCATTTTTCACACCAAAACATAACAGGAGCCTGCCATGCTTAATAAGATCGGCCTGACCAGCATTTTTTCGCGGACAATATCTTTTATTATTTGTGTCTTCTGTTTGTCAACACAAACTTATGCACAGGATACAGCAAATAAAAAGCAGGCACATACATGGTGGAATGAAGGCTATTACGGGCGGCTGGCAAAGAATTTAAAAGCAAAATTGCTGCCTTTAATAAGCGTAAAAGGCAACAAGTTTGTGAGTGCAACCGGCGATACTATTTTGTTCAGGGGTTTGTCTGTTGCCGATCCCGATAAAATAGATAACCAGGGCCATTGGAATAAACAGCTTTTTGAAAAGGTGAAAGAGATGGGCGCTACGCTTGTTCGCCTCCCGGTGCACCCGGTTGCATGGCGCGGCCTCACCCCCCGCAAATACCTTGTGCTGCTTGATTCTGCCGCAAGCTGGTGTACAGACCTTGGGCTGTATATGATCATTGACTGGCATTCCATAGGCAATCTTGAAATGGAACTGTTCCAGGATCCCATGTATAACACAACACGCAAAGAGACCTACGAGTTCTGGAGTACTATTGCACGCCATTTTGCCGGGAATAATACCGTTGCATTTTATGAATTGTTTAATGAGCCTACTACGTACAGGGGCCAATTAGGCAACATAAGCTGGACTGAGTGGAAAAAGATAAATGAGAATATTATTGGTTTAATAAGAGCGTTTGATAAGGAGACCATTCCGCTGGTGGCCGGTTTCGACTGGGCATACGATCTTACACCTTTGCGCGAGGAGCCGATAGATGCGGAGGGGGTTGCCTATGTAACACATCCATATTCAAACAAACGTTCTTTGCCATGGGAGCCGAAATGGGAAGAGGATTTTGGCTTTGCTGCAGAACGCTACCCCATAATCGCAACAGAGTTTGGATTTAGTACGCAAAGCGGCGCGCCAACTTCAGGGCCTAACGATTATGGTAACCACATAACCAAATACCTTGAAGGCAAAGGTATAAGCTGGATGGCATGGGTGTTTGACCCTGAATGGGGGCCGCAATTATTAAAATCGTGGGATGGTTTTCAATTGACCGGCAGCGGTGAATTTATTAAAGAGGCACTGCACAGGCCGGTTGCGAAATAGTGTTAGCAAGGTATAAGGCGTAAAGCAAGGTATAAGGTTTAGGGTGTAAGGTTTAAGGAAGAAGAGGAGGGTGTTTGAATCAAAGCTTTCTTATGGTATAACTGTTGGTTCTTTTTCGTATTGTTATCTCTTCAGCCATTTTTCTTCCTTTCGCCCCAGGTCAATTTTATTAAGTTAAGCCCTTTGCCCGATTGTGGTGACACAATCGGTGGCGGATGCCCGGATTTGTGTCTCACAAATCCCTTAATGCATTGGGTTTTTTCTTCTTTACGCCTTACACCTTATGCCCTATACCTCTCTCCGCGCTAATAAAATTCTTGGTAACCGAGTTAATTTTTGAATGTAGAAGCATAATAGTAATTTACACCTACCAAATTTTCCAAAATGAACAGGCGTTCCGTTATTAAAAATTTCCTTTTTGTTTCCGCAGGCATGAGCTTGATCCCGGCCTGCATGCACGACAAAGGCAAAGCATCTTTCCTGCTGAAGAACATAAATGTGAATGGTGACCAGGAGAAAATGCTTGCTGACCTTACAGAGACCATCATTCCCAAAACAAATACGCCGGGTGCCAACGACCTTTCGTCACACCTGTTTGTGATGATGATGGTAGATGATTGCTTTAAAAAAGAGGACCAGCAGAAATTTGTAAAAGGGATGGCTGCTTTTGAAGACCTTACTAAAAAACGTTGCAACAATACTTTTACTGATTGTACGCCTGCACAAAAGAAAGAACTGCTTACTGACATTGAGAAGAAGAACAATATTCCTGACGATGTTACAGCGTTTTACAACATCACCAAAAGGCTGACGATACAAAGCTTTACAAGCTCACAATATTACTTAACAAAAGTGCAGGTGTACGAGCTGGTGCCCGGGCGCTGGCATGGTTGTGTTCCTGTTAAAACTACTTAACTGTTATGGGCAATAATAACGAAACAAGAACCTTTGATGCCATTGTGATAGGCTCTGGCATGAGCGGCGGCTGGGCGGCAAAAGAATTTTGCGAGAAAGGATTGAAAACATTGCTGCTTGAAAGAGGCAGGAATGTGGTGCACTTAAAAGACTACCCTACTACCAACATGTACCCGTGGGAATTTAAGCACCGGGGGCAGGTACCCGCAGATATAGTGGAAAAGAATCCTGTGGTAAGCCGTTGCTATGCGTTCAGGGAAGATGCCATGCATTTTTTTGTGAAAGATACCGAGCACCCTTATGTACAGGATAAGCCTTTTGACTGGATACGCGGTTACCAGGTGGGCGGTAAATCAATTATGTGGGCGCGCCAGACACAGCGCTGGAGCGATTATGATTTTGAAGGCCCTGCAAGAGATGGTTTTTCAGTTGACTGGCCCATACGTTATAAGGATATTGCACCATGGTACAGCTATGTTGAGAAGTTTGCGGGTATCTCAGGCAATAAAGACGGCCTTCCTAACCTGCCTGACGGCGAGTTCCTTCCACCGCTGGAACTAAGTTGTGTGGAAAATTATTTTAAAGATTTTGTCGCCAAAAATTATAAGGACCGTCATGTGATCTATGCACGTTGTGCACACCTTACTGAGCCGCAGCCCATACATCTGCAGCAGGGCAGGGGGCAATGCCAGAAAAGAACGCTATGCCAGCGCGGGTGCCCATTTGGGGGATATTATAACTCCAATTCCACCACGATACCCTGGGCACAAAGAACGGGTAACCTTACGCTTCGTCCCTTCTCAGTGGTTCATTCTATCATCTATGATGATAAAAAAGGCAAAGCGGTTGGCGTGCGTGTTGTTGACGCGCAAACAAAAGAAACCACGGAGTTTTATGCAAGAGTAATATTTGTAAATGCAGCCGCCTATAATACCAATCTTATACTGCTTAACTCAACTTCAAACCGTTTTCCAAATGGCTTTGGCAACGATAGCGGTGTGCTGGGCAAATATGTCGCGTTTCACAATTATCGCGGCCACATCTCAGCAAAATATGATGGCTTTAAAGATACGACAACTGATGGCCGCACGCCAACAAGCGCGTACCTGCCCAGGTTCAGGAATGTGTTTAAACAGGAAACAGATTTTTTAAGAGGCTATGCTGCAGGGTTCTCATCCGGCAGGGGATATAGCGGCGGTGGCAGGGACGGCTTCGGGGAGACTTTGAAAGAGAATTTAGAGACCAAAGGCAAACCGGGCCCGTGGTACGTAGGCTCTCACATGATGGGTGAGACCATCCCTAAGGAAACAAATACTTTAACGCTTGATGCCCGTCAAAAAGATGAATGGGGTGTGCCATTGTTAAAGATATCTATTGCCTATGATGATAATGATGAGAAGATGCTGAAGGACTTTTTTGAACAGATGAGCGAGATGTACACAAAGGCAGGTTTTACAGATATTAAAACAGGCGATTCAAAACAGGCGCCTGGCCTTGACATTCACGAAATGGGTGGAGCGCGGATGGGTAAGGACCCTAAAACATCTATACTGAATGAGTGGAACCAGGTGCACACCTGCAAGAATGTATTTGTAACTGATGGTGCATGTATGACATCAACCTCAACACAAAACCCGTCGCTTACTTATATGGCGTTAACTGCCCGTGCGTGCGACTATGCCGTAAGCCAGATGAAGAAGAATGAGATATAAACGTGAAGCCCCTTCCCCTGAAGGGGTACGAAGAAATGTGAAACGAGATAAGTCAAAAGTCAAAAGTGAAACGTTGATTGTTGCCGCATTTAAAAAAGCTCTTAAGTTAAGCCCTTGTATCCGATGGTGCGACACCATCGGTGGCAGGTCGCCCGGATTTGTGTCTTCACAAATCCATATCCGGTGGACAAAACCGTTAACTTAATGACATTGCCCTTATCGGGTGCTGTCTAATAGGGGTGAGCAACGACCATCGTATGCGCAGATTGGCAATACCCATTGTGCAAGAAAAAAGGAACGCCGGTCATATATAGTTAACGGCAATATCTATCATACAATAATTGCTTTCGATCATTATAATTCAAGCCACATGAAATTTTTAATAATGTCCTTCCTTGCACTGTTGTGCACTATTGCATTTAGCCAGGATAACGCAGTGGGTATATTTCAAAATCATGCCGATATAGGCAACCCTAAATATACCGGGGATGCCAGGTATAACGATGCGGATCAGTCATACACGCTTAAAGGCGGCGGTTACAATATTTGGTTCAACAGGGATGAATTCCAGTATGTATATAAAAAAATAAGCGGCGATTTTATACTCACTGCCAACTTTGAATTCATTGGCGACAAAGGCAATAATCACCGGAAGATCGGATGGATGCTGCGCCCGTCAACTGATGCAGAAGCGCAACAAATATGCGCTGTTTCGCATGGCGATGGCCTCACTGTTCTACAATGGCGTGTGTTGCGTGGAGCTTATATGAGAGACCCCGAGGATGAGATACCCACACAGAAAAAAAGTTTTCAAATAATACAGCTTGAACGTGCTGGTAAGAAAATTATCATGCGTGTAGCACACCCTGGTGAACCGTTGCAGGAAGTTGGCTCGCACGAAATGGATAATATGCCCGATACCTTATTAGCAGGCTTGTTTATTTGCGCACATGATTCAACAACTACGGAACAGGCGAGGATATGGAATGTACGGATAGATAAGCCCGTGCCTTACACCTATAGTGCAGGCAGGCAGGGGGAATTAGGCTCAAGGCTGGAGATAATGAATGTACAGGACGGCAGCAGGAAAGTTATATACGAAGCAAAAAGCAGGTTTGAAGCGCCCAACTGGATGCCCGATGGTAAAAAGCTGTTGTTCAATATGGGCGGTGCATTGTATAAGATACCTATAGAGGGCGGCGCAACAGAAAAATTAAATACCGGAACGGCAACCAATGTTAACAATGACCATGGCATCTCATTCGACGGCAAGATGCTTGCGATCAGCAGCGGCAGGGCTGGCTTGCCAGGCGGTGGCTCCACGGTTTATGTGCTGCCGCTTGATGGAGGTGAGCCTAAGCTCGTGACAGAGAAAACACCATCCTACTGGCATGGATGGGCGCCCAACGGCAAAGAGGTTGCGTTTGTTGCACAGCGTGGCACGAACATTTTTAACCTGTATAAAACGTCCATTAATGGGGGAGAAGAGGTAGCGTTAACCACCAATACAACCGGCCATGTTGACGGCCCGGAATACTCACCCGACGGAAAGTATATTTACTATAATGCCAATGCCAGCGGCACCATGCAGATCTGGCGCATGAAGCCGGACGGTTCAGGCAAAGAGCAGCTTACTTTTGATGAATATCACAATTGGTTCCCGCATATTTCTCCCGATGGCAAATGGATGGTATTTATTTCTTTCCCGGTAGATATTGATCCCAATGCACACCCGGCCTACAAAAAAGTTATGCTGCGTTTAATGCCGCTTACCAGCCCGGGCAGTGCGAAAGTGATCGCATATTTGTATGGCGGGCAGGGCACTTTAAACGCACCATCTTGGTCGCCTGACAGTAAGTACATAGCGTTTGTAAGCAACTCGGAAAAATAAAAAGGAAAGAAACAATGCAGTATAGAAATGCCATGTTTCAAAAACATGGTATTTCTATTTCAGATGTTTGCAACCGGCTCATCAGTGGCTAATCCTCGCCATATACCTTCCATTCGTTTAATAAACTTTTCATTTGCTCTTGTGGAAGAGACGGCGTGTTATAATGTTTTGCAAGGTTCTTTTGCCTGAATGCTTCATAAATACTAACAGCACATGCTACTGAAATATTAAGGCTTTGTATAATACCCATTTGGGGAATAATAAAATTACCATCAGCCATTGCCCGTATATCATCGCTTACACCGTCATGTTCATTGCCAAAAACAAGGGCAACTTTTTTTGTAAAATCTATATCATACACACTTACTGAGTCTGCGCCCAGGTGCGTGGTATAAATATATTCATAGCCTTTTCTTAGTTCTGCAAGGCACACTTTCGCATCGTCAAACTCATGAACAGTAAGCCATTTAACGGCACTGCTGCTGCTTTTGCTGCCCCATTTTTTATGTCTTGGTATTTTCGTATTCAGAATATAAATGTCCTGTATGCCAACCGCATCGCAGGTACGCATTACCGCGGAAATATTATGCGGGTCCTGCACGTTTTCCATTACCACGGTTAAATTGTTTTGCCTGCGGTTCAAAACGCCTGTAAGTTTTTCCCTTCGCGCTGGAGTCATAATTTTTAGCCTGTTTAAAAATAAACCGGCGGCAATAATAATGCAAAAGCATTTATTTTTGTATGCTTATTTAGCGGGATGTAGCGCAGCCCGGTAGCGCGTTTCGTTCGGGACGAAGAGGCCGCTGGTTCGAATCCAGTCATCCCGACGGGAAAATAAAAGCTCTGATGGTAGTCAGGGCTTTGTTTTTTGGACCGTTGGCAAATTCACTTGCGTAAGTGCAGAAAAAAAGCCAAAAGCCCCGGTGCGGGACTTTCTATTTGCATGTGTAACTCCCCATCCCAGGATCAGCGCCAGCTAATCCATCTATATCGGAAAGATAAAATCCCCAAACGCAAGGAGTTTAATATGCTTGTAACTCACATCCTGCGCGCAGCCAATCCTGCCACCACACCCCCAAAGTTTATTTGTCAACTGGCTTTCTATTATTTGGATATTCTTCAAATCTGCCAGCCAGGTTTTTTTTTAAAATATTTTCAAAAATATTTGCGCAACCAGATAATTGCGTATATATTTGCAATCAAATAGTTGCAAATGGACATGAGACGTGATATTTACCAGGCCATAGCCGACCCCACCCGCAGGGCCATACTTACCCTGTTGACCATAGGCGCCATGACGCCCAATGCCATCGCCGGGCATTTTGGCAGCAGCAGGCAGGCGGTATCAAAACACATACATATACTGGCCGAATGCGGTGCTGTTGACCAGGCCCAACGCGGGCGGGAAATTTATTACCAACTAAATCTTGACAAAATGAAAGAAATAGACCATTGGATGGAAGCCTTCCGCAAGTTGTGGGAGACCCGTTTTAACCAGTTAGACAACCTTTTAATTGACTTATAACCTAAACAAGCATGACAAATAATTTTGTGTTCGAACCAGACCTTGCCGCAAAAAAAATCCATATAGTACGCGATTTTAACGCGCCAATTGAAAAAGTATGGAAAGCCTTTACAGACCCTAACCTGCTTGATAAATGGGTGGGGCCGAAACCATATACGGCCGTAACCAAAATTATGGATTTTACGGTTGGCGGGATATGGCTGTATGCCATGGTTAGCCCTGAAGGCCAGAAACGCTGGGTGTATGCTAAATTTACTGCAATAGAAAATGGCAGCGCTTTTTCATCAACGGGTATGTTTTGCGATGGCGATGGTAACCCGGTTACTGCCGCGCCAAAATCATACCGGGATACTAAATTCTCATCCATTGACGGTAATAGAACAAAGGTAGATATGGTGATCACGTTTGAAGAAGAATCCACCATAAAAATGTTCGTCGACGGCGGCTTTAAGGAAGGCACTGCGATGGGTCTTAACCAACTGGATGAATTACTGGCTTCGGAATAGGTCCAATTTCTTCTTTATACTGTTTAAGCGGCTCCCTCCGTATGCCGGACAGTTGCTTAAATAGTATAGATCACATATATAACTATAGCAATAACAAGCAACATAGAGATAACAAAAACATCTTGCTGTTATAAAAATTAATGCGATACGCCTGCTTAACCCACC
>Ga0207159_1099_pt1 | contig 21095 bp, 14 predicted proteins | sample Alteio_BWMinHeat_23_FD_153511 | JGI IMG/M metagenome (GOLD analysis project Ga0207159, IMG submission 153511) | Enriched cells from forest soil in Barre Woods Harvard Forest LTER site, Petersham, Massachusetts, United States -... | ecosystem: Environmental > Terrestrial > Soil > Temperate forest >... | reverse complement strand
GAAATGGTGAGTTATACCACAGATAGAAATATATAATGCTGAAACGATGGAAAATATTGCTTGCTGACAGTGAAAAGGTTAAAGCTTTATCCCAATCACTTAATATATCTCCCACAATTTGCAAAATACTTGTATCAAGGGGTATTGACAGCTTTGATAAAGCCAGGCAATTTTTCAGGCCTCAATTATCTTCCCTGCATGACCCCTGGCTGATGAAAGATATGCTTAAAGCTGTAAAACGCATACAGCAGGCGATAGACGAAAAAGAGAAGATACTTATTTATGGTGATTATGATGTAGACGGCACTACTGCTGTAGCAAGTTTCTATCAATTTCTCCTTGCAATTTACGATAACATAGATTTTTACATACCCCACAGGTATAAAGAAGGGTATGGCGTTTCGAAAGCCGGTATAGACTATGCGGCAGAAAATAATTTTACGCTGATCATTTCACTTGACTGTGGTGTAAAATCGGTTACGCTTATCCGGTACGCACAACTTTTGAATATTGATTTTATTGTTTGCGACCATCATTTGCCGGATGCCGAATTGCCGCCTGCAGTGGCCATTTTAAACCCAAAACAGGCTGGCTGCGAGTACCCGTTTAAGGAACTTTGCGGCTGCGGCGTTGGCTTTAAATTTATGCAGGCAATAGCCAGTGAAATAAACCTGCCCGACCAGTCTTATCTTCAGTATCTTGACCTTGTTGCAACCGCGATAGCAGCAGATATAGTGCCCATTACCGGGGAAAACAGGATACTGAGTTTTTATGGACTTAAAAAAGTAAATGAGGACGCATGCACAGGTATAAAGGCGCTGATACAACTGGCAGGGTTACAAAAAAAACTAAGTATTAATAACCTTGTATTTGTAGTTGCACCAAGAATTAATGCTGCCGGCAGGATGGATGATGCCCGTAAGGTTGTGCAGTTGCTTATTGAAAAAGATATAAACAATGCCCTTGTTTTTGCTGAAATGCTGCATAACGATAACACGGACAGAAAAGAAGCAGACAGCAGCATAACGGAAGAGGCATTAGGCATTATAAAAAACAATGCTGAAATGATAAGCAGGAAAACGACGGTGGTTTTCCGCGATCACTGGCATAAAGGCGTTGTTGGTATAGTAGCGTCCCGCCTGATTGAGAATTATTACAGGCCCACGGTAGTTTTAACCCGCAGCGGCGATATTGTTGCAGGAAGTGCGCGAAGTGTAGCGGGCTTTAATTTATACGAAGCCATTCACGCCTGCCGCGGCCATTTGTTAGGTTATGGCGGTCATTTTGCTGCTGCCGGTATGACAATGCTGCCCGAAAAAGTAGATGCTTTTTCATTGGAATTTGAGAAAGTGGTTTCGGGTATCATTACAGAAGACCAGCTAACGCCGGAAATAGTAGTTGATGCTGTAATTGAATTTAAAGAGTTAACGGAGCCTTTTAATAATATCATTTGCCAAATGGAACCTTTTGGCCCTGAAAATATGAGGCCGGTATTTATTGCAAAAAATGTTTTTGAAACAGATTATTCAAAAATTTTGAAAGAGCAACATATCCGTTTTGTGTTAAAGCAAAATGCTATAACCCTTACCGGCATTGGATTTGGCATGGCTGATAAATTTACTCTGCTGCAAATGCAAAAGCCTTTGGACATTATTTTTACTATTGACCTGAATGAATGGAATGGAGAAAAAAACATTCAGCTAAAGGTGATTGATCTTAAAATTGGAGGCACCTAAAAATCCTTATAAAAATTGTACAACCCGGTTTTTACACCTATGGAAAAATAAAAGTCTGATTCTCCTACCGTTGGTGAAGTATGCTTGCGGTAAACAATATCCGCCTGTATGCCAAGCCTGTTCCTCGCATTAATAAGATACCCGATAATAAGCTGGTTATAAAAATATTTATTCTTAACACCCTGTGTAGTAGTGCTGCCAAATACCGGCGCATAAGGGAAGGTGGTAAGGTCGCCTGCCCAAAGGTCGTATCCGATAGGATAAGGCAGCCCGGCAGGCTGTTCCCCACGAATGGTAAATAAATTTTCCAAACTGCTATACCACCTTTGATTTGCATACTGAAATATTGAAATGAATTCATGAAAATTTGCCCCGAAAGGGTCAGCTAAAGCCTGGTTATCAGTTGTATAATTTATACCCGGTTTATCAAACCCATGCGTATAGGTATATGGCCTTACTCCCTCCCACTCAAAGCGCCAGGATAACTTTTTTATATTAAAAAGGTCTTTATTCCAAATGCCTAACTGCAGTGCATATTTATTGCCGTAACTCTGGGCATGATGTTGAATGGATGTTGTAAAATTAAGGTCGTCAATGCCTATTTGCCCATATAAAAAGCCTTTTTTATATATATGATACTTACCCGTTAACCCTAAAAAAGCATTGTCCGGCGAACCTAATGCAAACTCAACAGGGCGCATAAAAATAACAGGGTTTAGATATTGTACATCAAATCCCCTGTGAATGGTTGTATCCCTTGCATAAAATATTACATTGTCGAATATACCAAGCTGAAATTTTTTGGACACATCTATACCTAAATAATGCATTACGCTGTATTTGCGCTGATCGCTTCCTCCCACCTGATATCTTGGGTTATCAAGGTAAGTGTAAAGAACATTATAAGTTATCTTCCAGTACCGTGCCTGTAATCTTATATACGGGTAATTAGATGCATTATCCGATAAAAGCAAACTGCGGTAACCATCACCAATAAAATTTTTACCGTTGCCAACAGTTATTAAAAAATGTTTACTGGGTAAAAAGGTAATGTTGCCTGTGAACTGCGAAAAACTATAACCTCCGTTTGACATTAAAGTACCCTGCCCTTTTCCAAATGCATAACCCTGGTTACCTTGTATGTATGTATTTAAATAATTGGGCAATTGCTCACTGCTGTATATATATGCAGCACTGTAAGACAGCTTATCATTAACCATGCCCTGTATATGGATACCTGCAGATATTTGGGATATTGGTGTATTATTTTCTTTTTCCCGGCCAATCGCTGCATCTATATAAGGGTCTATTGCAAAAACACTGTTATTGCCGTTTGCCTGTATCCAGTTATCTGTGGCTAAATGTTTTAAAAAATATCCGCCGGGTTCTTTAGCAGCAAGGCCAAAAGCACTGTCTGCCAATTCCTTTTTTTGTTTACTTAAAAAACTTTTATATTCCAGCCAGTCGGTTGACCTGAAGCCTGTAAATATTGAAGTATCTGCATCAAGCGTCATCTCGTTAAACCTTTTCTGTACCTGCTGGTCAAGTGAGATACTTTGGGCATGTGAAATTTTATAAGACAGCAGTAATAGTATAATGAATGCTTTTTTCATGATCGCCAAATGATTAAATTTACAATTGCTTTTGTTTTAAAAGTCGTACAATAAATTTCTGAACGACATTCGTATCCCTATATAAAATATTTTGTCAGTATAAACAAAATAACTGCTGCTTTCGCGCCTGTAAGTAAATCCTGTCTCAACCCTTAAATTGGTTACGGGGTTTATTATGTAAGCAATTTTAATATCGCCGAAATAAATTTTTGCAGGTATACCCTGGCCGGTTGAAACATTATCCGCCACTAAATTGGTTGACAACGGCAGAAAAATATTATGCCCATAGTTTGAGCTTCCTGTATCTGCACCGTAATGTGCAAAGAAAGCCTCAACCCTGAACCAAAATCTGTTGCAGGTATAATTTGAAACAAACAGCCCTTCTTTAAAATTAGCGCCTAAGGGATGGGCGAGGGGTTGGTTATTGTTGGTATAATTTACGTCATTTGAATTGCCCTGGTATGTATATGGCCTTACTGTATTAAATTCAACGTCAACATTAAGGTCTTTTGCACCAAATATACTTCCTGACCTTATACCAAGCTGGTAACCGGTGCGGTTTTGCCAGGATGAAGACTGGCCGAGTTCATTTATAACATACTGCCCATAAAAAAAGGTATGGGCCACTATTTTATATTTTGCATTAAAGCCAACAATATCATTATTGGAAACACCGGAAGGCGATGTGCTGCTGTGCGCAAAAATAAGTGGGTTTAATAACCAAGGGCTAACATCTTTTTCCCTGATGGTGCCATGAATTTGATCGGGCCATATTACCGATTCAAACAGGCTCAGCGACATGTTTTTTGTAGCTTTCCAGTCTACAACATAGGTTTGGGCCCATTTACGAAAATACCCAAGGCTATTGGCAAGATTAGGTCCCACAGCACTGATGTATTGTGACCACATTACAGAATACTGGAATTTATTAAACGTAAAAGAGGCACGTAAATATGGATAATTAAATGACCAGTCCGACAACAATAAAGAACGGTATCCGTCGCCGATAAAATTTTTGCCATAGCCAAGATCAAACAACAGGTTTTTATTGGGTATATAAGTTAACCTTGCGGAAGAGTAACTAAAATCAAATCCGGTACCATCACCAAGGTTTTTATAGCTGCCCTGCCCGGGAATAACTTTATATTGCCTTATAAAGCTGTCAATATAGCCGCCAAACCTTGCCTGGTTCTCATAAAAATTTGTTTCAAAATAAAATTTGTTTCCCATATTCCCGGATACCTCGTAGCCCCTTGTATCCATTCCGGGTGTTTTTGTATTTATTATTTTAGATCCCAAAGTTTTTTTATAACGGCTGCTTACGCCTGTATATTCATCAACAATAATATCACCATAAATATTAAAGCCAGGCGTTTGAACCTGCAGAAGGTGCTCCTGGAAAAATTTTCTTTTAAACCAGCGTGAATTTTGAACAGGAAGAAGCGAATCAGTATATATAACCGGTTTCCATACGGTATGCAGTATTGTATCATTGTTATACAGCTTCTGTCCATCATAACTGTTGTACACCCGCAGCCTTACGTCGTCCTGTGCATGGGTTGTGCTGCAAATAATACAAGGCAGCAGCAATAAAAACAAATGGTACTTTATATGTAAAAAAGCAGAAATAAAATTTAGTTTTGGGGATTGCATCAGCATTACTGTTTAAAACATTATAAAAGTAACTATGATTGTTTTAATAACAAAGGTTTACCGAAACAATTATCGTTTGCCTGAGTAAATAAAATTATGCCGGTCGAAAAATGTAAGTTTAACAGGAGGTAACGGTAAAATATCTAATCAATTATCATGCCTGCCGCAACGGTCTCATTTGTTGTATCATCAACAAGTATCAGCGATCCTGTAGAACGGTTTTTACGGTAAGCATCAAAAAGCAACGGCTGTGTTGTTCTTAACCTTACCCGTGCAATGTCATTCATATTAATTTCTTTATCATCCGGCGTTCTTTGCAGGGTGTTAATATCCATCTTGTATATTACTTCTTTTATCATGGCCCTTACCTCCTTTGTTGTATGCCGCAGGTAATACTTTGCTCCAAGCCTTGGGCTTTTGTTATTAAGCCAGCACATCATAATATCAAGATCCTGGCTTACAGTAGGCTGGTTGTTTTCTTTTACTATCATGTCACCCCTGCCGATATCTATGTCATCCTCAAGTGTGATGGAAACCGACATTGGTGCAAATGCCTCGGGAACCGGGCCGCCGAAGGCATCTATTGATTTTATTTTTGATGTTAAACCCGATGGCAGCACCGTTATTTTATCGCCCGGGCGAAAAATACCACCAGCGACCCTGCCTGCATAACCCCTGTAATCGTGGTATTCAGTGGAATGAGGTCGTATAATTGTTTGTACCGGAAAACGGGGATCAATATGGTTATAATCACTGCCAATATGGATTGTTTCCAGCGTATTTAGCAATGTGGCGCCCTGGTACCAGGTCATGCTCTCCGACCGGTTCACAACATTATCACCATTTAATGCACTAATAGGTATATACCTTATATCGTTTACATTCAGCTTGCTCGCAAATTCGGTATAAGATTCTACAATATTGTTGAATACATCTTCCGAATATTCAACAAGGTCCATCTTATTAATACAAACAATAAGGTGGGGTATCTGCAGTAAAGACGCAATATAGCTGTGGCGGCAGGTTTGGTCAACAATACCCTTGCGTGCATCAACCAGTATCAAGGCAAGGTTGGCGGTTGATGCCCCGGTTACCATATTGCGTGTATATTGAATGTGACCTGGTGTATCGGCAATAATAAACTTACGCTTAGGTGTAGCAAAATACCTGTATGCTACATCAATGGTTATACCCTGTTCCCTTTCTGCACGCAAGCCATCTGTAAGCAATGAAAGGTCAATATGGGTTAAGCCCTTTCTTTCGCTTGATTGTTTTACCGCAGCAATTTGATCCTCAAAAATTGATTTTGAATCGTACAATAGCCTCCCGATCAGCGTACTTTTTCCATCATCAACACTGCCTGCAGTAGTAAACCGTAATAATTCCATATATGTTTATTTAACCACTAATTATTTTTGTTAACACCAATTAAGACGAATTAGGCTAATTACACGAATGAAGTGCCGGATACAAATGAAAAACTAATTTTATGAACTGGAACCTAAAAACAATTTAGCTTGTATTAATTAGTTAATATAATTCGTAAAATTTGTTTTCATTCATGGCCACTAAAAGTAACCTTGTTTTTTTCTGTCTTCCATAGCAGTATCCGAACGCTTATCATCACCCCGGTTGCCGCGCTCAGTGCTGCGTGTAGCTGCCACTTCCGCAACAATTTTTTCAAGTGTATCTGCATCGGATTCTATCCCCCCGGTTATAGTAATATCCCCCAGTGTCCTGAAACGCATTTGTTTGTTCTCCAGCTTTTCGCCATCCCTTAAAACAAGAAATTCAGAATGGGGCAGCCAGGTATTATCCCGGTAAACCGCCTGCCTTTGATGGGCAAAGTATAAAGACGGAATGGATATTTTTTCATGGAGAATGTAATTCCATACATCCATCTCCGTCCAGTTGCTGATAGGAAAAACCCTGAAATGTTCGCCCATATTTTTACGCCCGTTGAATATATTCCAGAGTTCGGGGCGCTGGTTTTTAGGATCCCATTGACCGAATTCGTCTCTGTGCGAAAAAAACCTTTCTTTAGCGCGCGCCTTTTCTTCATCCCTTCTTGCCCCGCCAATCGCCGCATCAATTTTATGTTTTTCAACCGTCTCCAACAACGTAACTATCTGTAAAGTATTGCGGCTTGCATTGATACCGGTTTCTTCTGTTGCACTGCCTTTATTTATTGACTCCTGAACGGAGCCTACTATAAGCTGCACACCAAGGTCTTTTACAAGCTGGTCCCTGAATTCCATTGTTTCAGAAAAATTATGGCCAGTATCAATATGGATCAGGGGCAATGGTATCCGTGCAGGCCAGAATGCCTTTTTTGCAAGATGTGTAACGACAATTGAATCTTTTCCGCCTGAAAAAAGTATCGCCGGGCGGTCAAACTGGGCAACAACCTCTCTTATTATAAAAATCGCTTCGGCCTCTAATTCCTGCAGGTTGTTTAAATAATACTTATGCATCGTTTTAATTACAATTTTATTTTAGGCAGTACATTATCAATAATAACCTGTACCGACTTTTCCACCGGTAACAGGTTTGTTCTTATATGAATATCCGGGTTTAACGGCCATTCAAACGGCGAAGATATGCCTGTAAAATTACTGATCTCACCATTCCTTGCTTTTTTATACAATCCTTTTACATCCCGTTCCTCGCAAACTTCCAGCGGTGCATCAACAAATATCTCAATAAAATTTTCTTTCATCAAATCCCGCAGCATTTGCCTTTCTTTTCTAAATGGTGAAACAAAAGCTGCGAGCACAATAAGGCCGGCATCACACATAAGCCGGGCTACCTCCCCTATCCTTCGTATATTTTCGGCACGCCCGGACTCAGTAAAATTAAGATCGTTGTTCAGGCCTTTACGTATGTCATCACCGTCAAGCGAATAAGTGTTTGCATTTAAACGGTAAAGTTCCTGTTCTGTAGCATTTGCCAAAGTACTTTTTCCGGAACCCGAAAGCCCTGTAAACCACAAGCATGCACACTTATGCCCATTTTTTAATTCCCGGTCCTTACGGGTAATTTTATAGTCATGGGCAATAATATGCAGCTTTTCTTCCATTATAACTTTACTTAAAATTGTGTAAAACGAATTAATCTAATTACACGAATTTAATAACTATTTATACTATGAATCATTCAACTAAACAGCGAATGCGGCGAATTAAACCAATTACAACGGGTTAAGAACAAACAAAATAATGAAATTACTTTGATGTATTAATTCATGTAATTAGTACAATTCGCTTTAATTCGTGTTTAAAATATTTATATCCTGTCTTTCTGCAACAAACCATGGATTTAATAAGTTCTCTTTGTTGTAAACCAGTTCAAGCCCCGTAACATAATCATACACCAGGCAGCCTGCATATTTTGCTACTGCATGACCAGCCGCTGTATCCCACTCCCAGGTTGGCGCTAACCGCGGATATATATTTGCTTTGCCTTCTGCAACAAGGCACAACTTTAACGAGCTGCCCGCAACAATAACATCAACAGTGCCGTGTATTTTTCTCTTTTCTTCAATAAAATCGTCTGTCTCCTTTGTGGTGTGGGATACACTTACGGCTATTTTATAAATATCTGTGCTGTTGCAAGGCAGCATAACAGCGTTATTAACATAAGTATCTATATTTTCTGTAGACATACCGTTATCTGTTAAAAAACTAAAACTGCCAAGCCCCTCAACACCGTAATACATTTTTTGTATCACCGGTGCGTAAACCACCCCTAAAACAGGGGCCTGATTTTGTATAAATGCAATGTTTACGGTAAACTCTCCGTTCTTTTTAACAAATTCCTTTGTGCCATCAAGTGGGTCTATCATCCAAAATGTTTCCCATGTTTTTCTCTGGCTGTATGCAAATTCTTTACCCTCCTCACTTAACACAGGATAACCCGTAGCGGAAAGAAAAGAATTTATAATATTGTGAGAACAGGTATCTGCGAGGGTAAGTGGTGAATTATCTGATTTAGTTTGAATTGAAAAATCACTATTATATACTTCCAAAATCGCATCGCCGGCTTTTTTAGCAGCAAGTAAGGAGAGCCTGAGGAAATCTTTCATGAAATTATATTACCCTGAAATAATTATAGTTTAAAAACAAAACCCTTTACCGGGGCATGCAAGTAATGCAAATAGCCGGGAAAAATAAAATAATGATAGCGCTCTCTGAACCGGTATGCAGTATAAAAATATTTAAATACTGCCGTAACAAAAAGGCTGCTAATCTGTTTCAATGCTTTTGAAAACAAATTAACAGCCCTGTAAAATATTGAAATATCTTTTTAACAATTTTAGTAAGCCTGCTCTTCGCCTCTGAATACATTTATAATGGTCATAAAAATTATCCTGATGTCTAACATGGTTGACCATCTTTCCATATACCACATATCATACTCAACCCTTTTTTCCATCAACTCTATATTCTTGGTCTCACCCCTGTAACCATTAACCTGTGCCCATCCGGTAACGCCGGGTTTTAAAAACTGGCGTACCATGTATTTATTAATTAAAGCACTGTATTTTTCAGTATGCTTAAGCATGTGCGGCCTTGGGCCCACTATACTCATATCTCCCATTAAAACATTAAAAAACTGTGGAAACTCATCAAGGCTTGTTTTTCTTAAAAAGGCGCCTATACGCGTGATGCGCTGGTCAGATTTTGAAGCCTGCAAAACATCACTATGCCCGTTTACCTTCATGCTCCTGAACTTATAACACCAAAAAGGCTTATTATCCCTGCCAGAACGTAACTGTTTAAAAAACACAGGCCCCTTTGATTCTAATTTTATCAGTATTGCTATCAGGGGCATTAACCATGATAAAATAAATAAAATAATGAAGCTGCTTACGAAAATATCGAATAGCCTCTTTTTAATACGGTTTTTCAACTCCTGCAATGGCTCAAACCGCAGGCTTATTACCGGAAAATCGCCCAGGTACTGCACAGGGTGCGTTGTTTCAAGGGCGGCCTTTACATTGGGTACAAATTTTACCCGTACACAATTGCGGTCAGCAAACTCTACCAGTTTTGTAACTTCATCATGCTGCTCCGGTAATATGGTAGAATATATTTCTTTTATGTTATTTTCAATGGCAAAGTGGATGCACTGTTCTATCGGGCCAACAATACGCCCTTCTTCATTAACCGAGTAAAACTCTGAACCGTTGTCGAAAAATCCTTCAAAAGAATAAATATTGTTGTTACCCTCGAAATATTTAGCAAGCTCAACGCCGGTTTCATTGTAACCGACTATTGCAATTTTTTTATGCAATTTGGCCTTGGTAATAAATTCAGAAGTGTAGGTAAAGATGAAACGGCTGATGCCAACAAGTGTTACCAATGATCCATAACAAATTATAAAGAACCTTTTTTCATGTACGGCTGTCCCCAAAAAATACATAATAACTGCAAAACTTATGCTTTGCAACAATATTGTTTTTGCGCTTTGCCTATAAAGTTCTTCTAATCCCTGGAATGTTTCGCCTGAATATAAACGCATCACAATACCCGACACCAGCCAGCTAACATTAAAAAGAACAAGAAGCCTGAAACCGTCCTGGCTTAAAAGAGATGATTTAGATAAAGCAAAAAAAGAATTTGCAATAAGATAGGAGGAATTAACGATAAAAAAATCGCTAATCATGAAGACCATACGGTGGAAATAGGAATAGCTTTTTTGCCCCATACTCATAGAATAATTCTTTAATTTGTTAGTAATCCAGCCTTATACGTCTTTTCAATTGGCAAACCAATCAATCACCTAAACTAAAAAAATCTATGGGGGAACACCTAATTGTGAACGAAAGTATAAAAAAGTATTTAATAAACAATGCAATTAATAAAAAATTAAAATGAATTATACTTGAAATGCATTTATCAGGGTAAAAAATATTATATTATAATTAATTTAAATTCGTTTATCGCTTTATTTCAATAACATTTAAGTAAAAAAATTAATGTGAAGGGAAGTGATACTCTTTTTATCTTTAATTCATCACAGGTTTTTTTGCCTGGATAACGGGTATTAATTTATTCAACTTTTTTATGAGTGGTATGTTTTGCAAAAGCCGTCGCCGTAAAGCTTAGTGGTAAAAGCATTGAGGCGCTGGAAATGATGATTATTTTTCCACTAAACCCGGCCATTATTATTTTTAACGGCCGGTTTGCCCTCCCTTCATATTCCTGCAGGCTTTGCCTGCAAACGCCACATGGTGACACAGGGTGGCCATTTTCACCATTTAAATTGTTATAACTTATGGCCATGGCTGTTATGGCTACGTTTGGATATAGGGATGCCGCAGTTGATAAAAGAACGCGTTCCGCACAAATACTCACCGGAAAACTGGCGTTCTCCTGGTTACACCCGGTTACAATTTCATTGTTTACCAGCCGTGCAGCCGCACCTACTAAAAAATTGGAGTAAGGTGCGTAAGCGTTTGCGGTTACCCTTCTCGCATTGTTCAAAAGCAATACATCTTCTCCGGTCAATTCATCGTCTGTATCATACTCTTCATAAATAAATAAGTATTGTTGTTCTTTCATAGTAACACATTTACAAAACTACAAAGGGTTAGCATTAAATAGTGGTGCACGTACCTGGCTTTTGCAAAGTTCAATTTACAGTTGCAGCTTTTCAATAAAATCTTCTATAAACTTTTGCAGGTCATTTACCTTGGTTAAAGGTAAAGTTTCCCTCCGGTCAAACACATCATGATAAGCTTTTATACCGCCAAGAGTATAAAAGAAAAATGAGGGGACTCCTTTTTCTGTAAAAAAATAATGGTCACTATTGGCAGCCTTGCCCCTGGCGTTTACAGCGGCCAGGTAATGCCCTTTATTATTAATTTCCTGCATATACGCAAACTCCCTGGCAAATTCAGTGGCATTAACCACGGTTATACCCTCTTCACCGGTACCTTCCAGGTCAAGGTTCAGCAAAAACCGTATATTTTTTAAAGGTACCAGGGGATGCATTGTAAAATATTTTGACCCAAGAAGGCCGGGTTCCTCGCCTGCAAAAGAGATAAACCCGATGGAAAATGGCTGCGGGTGCGCCACATAATAGTGCACAAGACTTAACAAAACGCTTGTGCCGCTGGCATTATCGTTAGCACCGGGAAAATAAATGCTGCTGCCCATACCCCCAAGATGATCGTAATGGGCAGTGATAAAAATAAATGAATCCGGGGCAACCGTACCTTTTACATACCCGCAAATATTGGCTGCTGCAAATTTTTTGTTCAATACATTTTCAATGTTAACGCTTATTTGTACAGGTAAAGCCTTAAAGCGTGTTTCGTTAATTATTATACCGGTATAATCGGCTACCGACGGCGAAACATCCCATGTTAGCTTATTCTCCAGCTTTATAACTATCCTGTTAACGGGGTCAACAAAATGTATGCTGTCCTGCTGGGTAAGCGTGCCTGAAGCGGTTAATGATCTGCTTTCCGGGGCAATAATAAAATCTTTGCCTCCCTCCAGCTTTATCCCGTTAACCGAGACATCCATTTTTCCGGGGAAAGTATTTACCGGATATGAAAAGTTTTGAAGATAATCTTTGCCGTCCAGCGGAAGCAACCCTTCCTGTTTAAACTGTGCGCTGATAAAATTTTGTGCCTTATGCATCCCTTCATTGGTATATCCCCTGCCCCAAAAATAGGGCGAGGCCAGTGTATCAACCATCTTACGGATAAAAAGGGAATCCTGGGCCTGAGCGGTACATGATACAGCAAATAAAAAGGGTAAAATATATCTTTTCATATTCTGCGTTTTAAAAGGTTGGGCATTTGCGTCAAAAAGGCAACAATCACAGTGCACTATAATCAAAACACCGTACCCGAATATTTAGTGTTGAATGTTTTTCTTCTATAAAAATCTTAACTGCAAGGATATATTGTGATCAGTTCTATTTAATTATTTTAAATAACCTGCTCCATCGCGGGCCTTTATTCCAGCTAAACCATATAAGTGAAGCCTTGCCTACAATACACGTTTCAGGTACAAATCCCCAAAAGCGGCTGTCCTGGCTGCGGTGGCGGTTGTCGCCCATCATCCAGTAATAATTATATTTTACAGTATAAGTATTGGTTTGTTTGCCATTTATTGTGTAGCTGCCATTTTCTTCAGCCAAGGTATTGCCTTCGTATGTGGTTATAAGACGGTTGTACAGGGCAATGTTACCAGGAGTTAATGTAATGGTTTCTCCCTTTTTTGGTATGTGTACGGGGCCATAATTATCTCTTGTCCAGTTAGTGCTTTCGTCATTATAGGGAAAAACACCTGTTTGTTCGCGTTGATAGGTGGCTATTGTGCATCTGCTTCCGGCAAATCTTTCAACAATATCCTTTTCACCAGGGGTCATATTAACAATAATGCATCCTTGCTGCGGCGAAATTTCGCTGCCGTCAGATACATTTACGCCAGCCTTAAAATTCAGTTCATCAACAGAGCTGAATTTGTCATTTACAGGTACGTTATACTCCATTTGTGATTGAGGAGCAACATAAGCCGCCTGCCCATTAACAAACAACCGGCCTTGAATAACCTGTATCTCATCGCCCGGTATGCCGGTACAGCGCTTTATATAATTATCTGTTTTATCCAATGGGTGAACAAGAATGCGGGGATGGTCTGCCAGCAACGCCGTGCGGTTACCATTGTAAACTTCCCGCAATACATCATAATATAATTCCTGGGAGCCATATTTGGGTTCATTAATTATGGTATCCCCTGCGGGCACGTTAAATACAACCACATCATTCCGTTTAATTTGCCCAAACCCGGGGAAACGTTTATAAGGCAATTGTACCCATTTAAGGTATGAAGGCACAGTTTCAGTAAACGGCATAATATTATGAACAAGGGGGAAACCCAGTGGCGTAATAGGTATCCGCGGGCCATAGCTCATCTTGTTTACAAACAGGAAATCATTTACCAGCAGGGTTTTTTCCATGCTTTCTGAAGGAATAGTGTATGCCTCAAAAATAAATGTGCGTATAATAGTGGCTGCAACTATAGCAAATATACCGGCATCCACCCACTCCCGAACAGCCGATTTCTTGTATTCATTTACAATTAAATAGCCACCCCAATGCACTTTTCCTGAAAAGCCCAGGTAAGGCAGGTAAATAAAAGGAAGAAAAACAACGGCGAAATGCTGTAAGAAACTAAACTTACCAAAATGCATGGAAAATATAATGAGCAGCCATATGGTAACAAACTGCCCTACAACAGGTATAAACTGCAGCCAGAACCATAAACGTCGTAAACCACAAATTTCAACTATGCACCAGGTATTATAAAAGGGTATTAACGCTTTCCATCCTTCCAATCCCGCCTTTTTAAACATACCATACATGCCAACAGCCCAGCCAATTATATACAGCACAAATATTATCCAGCCCATAGTTTAATTTAAAGTGAGCAAAAATAACATTATAAACCGCCCTGCAAAATGTGGTTTGGGAAAGTTTTCCTAAATGGAGAAAGTGGGGTATGCCTAATGCCAGGTGACGTTTTACCGGCAGGTACTTAAATTATATGTGCGCTAATCAGGTTGATTCCTTTACGGATTATTTACCCTACAGAGATAACCTGCCTGGGGATTAACCCTGTAACTAAAGTTCAATCTAACACACCGGTTTATTGCTACTTAATCGACCTGAAGAACCGGCTCCAGCGCGGGCCACCATTCCAGCTAAACCAAATTAAGGATGCTTTGCCAACTATACAGGTTTCGGGTACAAACCCCCAAACACGGCTGTCCTGGCTGTTGTGCCTGTTATCGCCATTCATCCAGTAATAATTGTATTTTATTGTATAGGTAGTGGCTTCCTTGCCGTTTAGAATGTATTTGCCATTTTCAACATTCAGCGTATTTCCCTCGTAAGTAGTTATAAGGCGGGTGTACAATGTTATGTTATCCGGCGTTAAAGTAACTACATCTCCTTTTTTAGGTATATAAACAGGGCCATAATTATCTATCGACCATGAAGCACTGGCCGGGGTGTAGGGAAAGTATGACCGGTCGTGCGGGAATAAAGCAGCATTAACTTTCCTGCCAATAAATTTTTCCACAATATCTTTTTCAGCGGGTGTCATGTTTACAACCATATAGCCTGAATCCTGTATCTGGCCCAATGTAGCATTAATACCGGTTTTGTCATTTAGGTCTTCTACGGTGCTAAACTTACCCATAGTGGGTACATCATAATCAATTTGCGACTCTGGTGGTATATACCCAGGTTGCCCATTTACAAATAATACACCGTTCTTAAACTGTACACTATCGCCTGATACCGCGGTACAGCGTTTAATATAAAAATCTGTTTTGTCCATCGGGTGAACTATAATAGAGTATTGGTCGGCCAAGGCCTGCCTGTCGCCGTTAAAATTTTCGCGCAGTATATCGTAGTAAAGATTTTTAGATCCAAATTCCGGGATGATGGTATCGCCCTCGGGTACATTAAATACCACTACATCGTTTCGCTTTAATACAGTAAGGCCGGGCAGGCGTTTATAAGGCACTTCTATCCACTTTAGGTAAGAAGGTGTTGCCGTTGTAAAAGGCATAACATTACTTACAAATGGTATGCTCAAGGGCGTCATAGGTATGCGAGGCCCATAGCTGAGTTTATTTACAAACAGGAAATCATTTACCAGCAGGGTTTTCTCCATGCTCTCCGACGGAATAACAAACGCATCAAAAATAAAGGTACGTATTATAGTAGCTGCTACTATAGCAAATACGGCCGCATCTGCCCATTCCCTTGGTACCGATTTTTTATAATGCTTTAATACCTCGCTGCCACCCCAGCGTACCTGTTTTGAGTAACCTATGTAGGGCAGGTAAATAAAGGGGAGGAAAACAGCAACAGTATGGTCTAAAAAGCCCACTTTGCCAAAATGCATAATAAAAATAATAGTTATCCATATAGTGGTAAACTGTCCTACAATGGGTATTAACTGCAGCCAAAACCATATAGTCTTTATCTTGCATATCTTAACTATACACCAGGTAGTATAAAAAGGCACAAGCGCTTTCCAGGGCTCAATCCCTGCTTTTTTAAACATACCATACATACCAATACGCCAGGCTATTGCACCAATTATAAATATTATCCATCCCATAGTTACAGTTTATAAGTGGGCAAAAATAGCATTATAAATGGCCTTACAATAGGCAGCGGCAAAAAGTTTTCTTAAATGGAGAAGATAACCTGCAGGCGAGGAAGGACGGAAAGCCAGGAAGAAAAAAGGATGTGTTACGACCCTGTTGAGTTGAAAAGATGATGGAGAAATTCCAAAAACGGGACGAAAAAAATATGCGGTTTGCAGGCCTGAAGACAAAAAGCTTCAAAAGCCCGGAGAAAGAGTGATATAGTAAGAATTGTTAAAAGGGAAGATAGAAAGCCGGAAGGCGGGAAGAAAAGAATAATGCAGGTACTGATTTGTTTGTTTTTACCTGGTTTATTCTTCTGTAATTTTTCAATTTCCCGGCTCCGGCTTTAGTAAAATGGTTTTAAGGATATAAAAGATCTTAAAAATGCTGGTTCAAAATGTACTTGAGCCACTGGGTTACTTTCCACCCGATATTGTTATTCCTGCTTTTGTTTACTGTTATTCTTTTTCTTTTTGCTTTTTGCAACTATCTGGGTCTGCAGGTCTTCATCATAAGGATGAGGGATACCATGCTTATTATCGGCAATTCCCATACCAATACCGGGGCCGCCCTTAGCGCCGTTATCCCTTTCAACATCAGGGCTTTCGGTTGCAAAACCCCTGCTGTCAATTTTGTTGTTAGGCATAAAAAATAATTTTAAAGTGATCAATAAATATTAATTACAAAAGGATAATGTTAAGTTACCCCTGCATAAACTTCATCAATCATAGTGCCTGAAATAAACAGGTTTAGTTAATATTTAAAAGCCCTTTTTAACAGGTTGTACCGGGGCCTTTGGGATACCTGCTTTATGATACACCATGTTGCCTGCAGCATCAGTCGGACCTGGTATTACCCGACTTTTGCTTATATGGCAGTATAATATTAAACCTGGTTTCTTCGCCCAGTTTGCTTTCTGCGCTTATATACCCACAATGGTTTTCAATTATTTTTTTTGCGATTGCAAGGCCTATACCGGTGCCTTCAAAATTTCTGCCATGAAGCCTTTGGAAAATGCCGAATATTTTATCCTTATATTGTTCTTCAAAACCCATCCCGTTATCGGTTATGGTTATATTCACAAAATCTTCGGCTTTAATTTGCAGTTCTTCTGCTTTTTCTTTGCCAACCGGTTCTGAAGCTATAATAATTTCAGGCTTTGGCTTGTCATTAAATTTTAACGCGTTTACCACCAGGTTTTGTAACATTTGGTGCATTTGGCCAGGTACAGCCTCAATAACAGGCAATTCATGATAAATTATTTTTGCATTTTTTTCTTTTATACTTATTTCAAGGTCTTCCAATATGCCTTTTAGAATGTTACCAAGGTTCGTTTTTTCGAAAGGTATATCTTTATTGGAAAGCTTTGAAAGCGTAAGTACATCTTCAATAAGCAATTGCATACGCATTGTTGCTGTTATGATCTTTTTAAGGTAGACCCCTTCCTCTTTTTCCAGTTTGTCTTTTATTTTAGATTCAAGCAGGTTGCCAAAAGCCTGCACTTTTCGCAGGGGTTCTTTTAAATCGTGCGAGGCGATTGATGCAAACTGCATCAGGTCAAGGTTACTTTCTTCAAGCTTTGCATTACTTTCTATTAGCTGTTTCGATTTGATCTTCAGGTCTTCATAATTTTTTGCCAGCAGGTTAGCCACTGTTTTTCTGTCAGTAATATCTGTAAAAGTTATAACCAGCCCTTCCAGTATTTTAACCACTGTTATCTCAAACCAACTGTTTGACCTTTCATTAAAATATTCACCTGTTCTTGTTTTGCCTTCAGCAACAACATCCCCGCAAAGTGTAATAAAAGAGGGCGGCGTATCGGGAAAAGTTTTGAGCATTGTTTTTCCAATAATACTGCCATGGCTTGCATGCATTAATATTTCAGCACTTTTATTGGCTGCCATGTACTCAAAATCTAATATAATACCGTCTTTATCTGTTATTGGCCTTACAGCAACTATACCGCTGGTTGAGCTGTTAAAAACGCCTTCAATAATACTTGTAAGTTTTTTTACTTCTGTTATATCAATAAAATTTATAACAGCACCCTCTATAGCTTTGTCCTGCCGTATGTAAGGGGATATACGCATAAGATAATAACTGTTATCCTTAATGTTAACTTCTTTTTCAATGCTCTCATTTGTTTTTATAGCTTCCTTAATATCATTAACAAAGTCAATGTTTTTTATATTGGTTGTAATATCAACAATGGAGCGGCCAATATCAGCCTCTATTAAATTTACCATGCGGCTTACAGCCGGGCTGAACTTCCTGATCACGAGCCTTTTATCAAGAATGATCTGGCCTATATCCGAATTGCGGAAATAATTATTCATATCATCATTCAGTTCCAGCAGCTCTTTTATTTTTAATTGATGTTCAGCGCTTACCGTATGTAGTTCCTCGTTGAGAGATTGCAACTCCTCATTGGTGCTTTGCAATTCCTCGTTAAACGATATCATCTCTTCGTTGCTGCTTTGCAGTTCTTCGTTGGCGGTTTCAACTTCTTCAATTATTGCCTGAAGGCTTTCCCGCGTTTCCATCAGTTCTCTCTCCAGTTCATCAACCCTGGCATCAGGCTGAATGGTTTCATCAGGTAATATTTTAGATTCCTTTTGTAATTCTTCCTCGTGCAGAACGACAAAAAGAAATGATTGCGCATATTCTTTTACCTGCAGATAGGGCTTTACAATTATATTTATTAAACGGCTTTGATTTTCACCGCCGACTTTTACCCTTTTCATTATCACAGCTTCATTTTGGTTCATGGCCTTTCTAAGGCATACACCAAGAGTAATGGCAAGATCCTGCGGCACGATCTTTAATAAATTAAAATTGAAATTGTTTTCAGGAAAATTAAAATAGCTTTTAAAGTTTCCCGTCGCGTTTTTTACTTCAAACTCTTTATCAACTAAAATACCCGCATATTTTTGAGCCGACAGTATTGTATCTTTAAATATATCCCCTATATTTTGCAATGGATTTTTTGCCTTGGGCGTAACAGACGATAAAGTATATATCCTGCTTTCAAACGAGGTAAGATAATTGTCGCTGTCAGCCGGCGGGGTTTTGGTAATGCATTTGTATATTTTCCATTTCCTGTCAATTTCCTGCATTGAATGTTTTAGTATGCTTATGCTTTCGCTTAAGCCTAACACCATGTATGACCCTGTATTCAGCGCAAAATGGAATTTCTTTAATACTTTTTTCTGCAGGGACGGATCTATATAAATAAGCATATTCCTGCAGCTAACAAGGTCCAGGTGGCTAAAAGGGGGGTCTTTTAAAACATCATGATTCGCAAATACTATTAATTTTCGTATCGAAACATCAATACGGTACATATTGTCATTTTCAGGTATAAAATACTTTTTTAAGTATTTGGGAGGTATATCGTTTGCAATTGAATCAGGGTAAATGCCGCGTGAAGCTATATCAAGCGCTTCGCTGTCAATGTCTGTTGCAAATATTTTAAGGATGCTGTCCTTCCTGTTCATCTTATCAAGCTGCTCCTTAAAAAGAATAGCTAAAGAATAGGCTTCTTCCCCGCTGCTGCAGGCTGCTATCCATACTTTAACAGGTTCATCTTCTTTTTTTTCTGAAATAATAGCGGGTATAACCAGGGTTCGTAAAACTTCAAATACTTCACTGTCCCTGAAAAATTTTGTTACATTAATAAGAAACTGTTTGTATAAAATCTTTAATTCGTCGGGGTGCACATCCAGGTAATCCCTGTAATCCTCAATATTTTTTATACCAATTTCGGCCATCCGTTTAGCAAGCCTTCTTAATATTGTTGGTTTCTTATAATGGTTAAAGTCGTATTGGGTTTTATTATGCAGCGCAGTTAAAATATGGCGGAGAATAATTTCATCTTTTTGGTTTATGGCGGCAAATGTTCTTAAATAAGGGCTGCCTTTTACAAACTCAAGCAGTTCTTCAGCCATCATTTCAGGCGGCAAAACCAGGTCTGCAAAACCAGTGTCAATCGCACTGTTTGGCATACCGTCAAAGGCTGCAGTCAGGGGGTCCTGCACTACCACAATGCCACCTCGTTTTTTAATTTCCTCTATGCCTTTTTTGCCATCGGAACCGGTACCGGACAATATTATACCTACTGCACAATTGCCCTTTTCCTCGGCGAGGGATGCAAAAAAAATGTCAACCGCATTATTAGGCAGGGCGCTTTTTAATTTTTCTACAAGCTTTAATTTGTGCCCGCAAACACTAATAAGTTTTTTACTGGGAATTACATAAATGCAATTGGGCCTTATATCCATGTCATCCTCAGCCTCGTACACCTGCATTACCGTATGCTTTGAAAGCAATTCAGCAAGAAGGCTTTTATGATCGGGGGACAAATGCTGGATAACAACAAATGAAAAACCTGTATTTTCCGGCATGGAATCAAACATAGCATGTACAGCTTCCATACCACCGGCAGAGGCGCCTATACCAACAATATAATTTTTTACTCCAGGCGCCTCAATTTCCTGTATAACATTATTTGTCATGAATTTATTTAGTTGGTTGAAAAAAAATTATATTTTTATAATATGCAATATTTAAACCAATATTTTTGCGTCAATGAATAAAACCTTAAGCATACTTTTAGTAGAAGACGACCCGGACGATATTGAACTAATGCACGACGCCTTAAAAGATAACCAGGTTTCCTTTTATCTTGAAACCATAAAGCAGGGCGATGCCGTATTGCCTTACCTGGAAACAGCCGGTGTTTATCCCGATGTGATTGTTTTAGACCTGAACCTGCCTAAAATGCACGGCCGGGAAGTTCTTAAAGGTATTAAGTCCAATCCCCTTATCTCATTTATCCCTGTTGTTATACTTACCACATCTTCAGCCAAAAAAGAAATAGACTATTGTATGGAAAACGGGGCTGACG
>Ga0207159_1098_pt1 | contig 21130 bp, 18 predicted proteins | sample Alteio_BWMinHeat_23_FD_153511 | JGI IMG/M metagenome (GOLD analysis project Ga0207159, IMG submission 153511) | Enriched cells from forest soil in Barre Woods Harvard Forest LTER site, Petersham, Massachusetts, United States -... | ecosystem: Environmental > Terrestrial > Soil > Temperate forest >... | reverse complement strand
CCTCTCTTCACTCTTCCAGATGATCGATTTGGGTGACACGATCGATATCGAACCCAGCCCCGAAGATTCTCTGACATGTACCGACCCTTCTATCCCTACCGATGATTCCAACCTCGTCTTAAAGGCTACAGCGCTATTTCGTCGGAAAACAGGATCCAAAACGGGCTTTAAGATCCACCTCAAAAAACATATCCCTTCCCAAGCAGGGCTTGGAGGCGGAAGCAGCAATGCCGCAACGACCCTATGGGCTTGTAATCAGCTGTCAGGCCAACCTGCAACACCAGAGATGCTCAAGAGATGGGCTGGGGAGATCGGATCCGACGTTCCTGTCTTCTTCTCTCAAGGCACCGCCCATTGCACTGGACGCGGCGAACGGGTTCACCATCTTCCACCCCTGCCACGGCTGACTTTATGGATCGTGAAACCTCCAGTGGGCCTTTCCACTCCCGACGTTTACCGCACATTTCGACTTATCGATTCTCATCCCAGTGTCAGCGACTATTTTCTCAATGACCTCGAAACATCCGCCTTCAAGTTGCGACCTGAGTTAAAAATCCTCAAAGAAAAGCTCTTAGAAGCGGGTTTTGAGACTGTTCTCATGGCGGGTTCAGGTTCCGCCTTTTTCTGCTTGGGAGAGGGCCAGCCGCCACCTCAGCCAGACCTTTTCATGATCAAAGCGCGATTTCTGAATCGGTCCCGGTCCCATTGGTACCAAAAAGTCGAATAGGAGAGCCCTGTGCAAGACAAAGATATTCCAAACGATCCGTCGGCATCTTGGCCCGAAGAGGTCAAGAAAGCCTACGAGCAATTGAAAGTCCCCACCCTCTACGATTTTATCCTCACAAACGAAAAGCTAGGGTTGGAAATACGCAAACAGAACCGCGATGTCAAGTCAGTGGAAGAGGAGGTACAGAAAATATCTGCACAGATGAACTCGATTATTGAACTGCTCTCCGAGGAGTGGGAGCTTCTTGAAGAAGGAGAAGGGACCCCTTCCGAAGAAGGCGAATTCCTTGAGGTCACAGGCGAGACAGAACCCCCTTTGGATTTAACAGATCTGGAGATCAAGCTTCTCACCGAAAAGCAAGATGAAGTACAGCGTAAGATGACCTCGGCTCTTATCGAGACGACGGATCAGATGACAGCGCTCGCAAAAGGGATGGAGCGATTTACTAAACAGCTGATGGATCTCCTTCCAAAGAAAGAAGGGCTTCTAGCACGAGCGCCAGCTTGGCGCCGTAAAGTGGATGAACTCGTGCAGCCTTTTGCCCACCAGATTGAGTTGGTGCGTCATCAGTTGATTGAGCGGCTTGAGTCGATAGACATTCATCTCATCATACCCCAACCTGGGGACCCCTTTGTCTCCCAGAAACACCGGGTTTTAGAGAAGGTAGCCGGTGGCCCCTCAGGGACTATTGCTCGACTTGTCCGTCCTGGTTACCTTCACGAGAACCAGATCCTCCGCCTTGCTGAGGTGGTGGTGTACTTGTAGTGGCTCCGTTGGAGTGCGCTTTTGAATGGGCTTTTTTCAATCTAGCAACAAGTTGCGCGTGTTTACAATCGTCCTCATCGTCAGATTCTATAGCAGTCGCATCTCCACCTAAATCTAGTGTTGAAGAATGAGTAGTCGTTGTTTTTATTTTGTGGGTATTCGTTTTACATCTTTTTAAACTATGATCCTGATTTTCAATAACTTTCGATGAATCAAAAACAGATTTTGTTGCGGTTGTTGTTTTATTATGTTTTACTACTTGATTGCTGGTACTAGCTGTAACAACTCCAAAACAGGAGAGACAGTTTGTAATTAAAGACATCATTTTAAAAATTTCTCCACTATTATTTTATAGAGGGAGTATAGCTGTTTTTGTTATTCTAGTCAACACAAACATTTGAAATACAGGTTGTTGCAGCGCGAAGCGTTGAGCGAGCTTGCGAGCGCCGCGCCACCTTTCTTTCCGTGAGTCAGGCCTCTTAATGGAGCTCGCAAGCTCGCTCAAGGGGCCACAAGGGCCTTGACGATTTTGTCCAATTTGCCTGTTGATTTTACGAGGCACCCTCTATATAAGGAAAAATAAATCCCACATTGAGTCCACTATGGCCAAAGTGAAGCCAATTCTTCTAGATGGAAATACCCTCACCCTGGAGCAGGTGGAAGCAATAGCTCGAGGGGCTCCAGTCGAAATCGATCCCAAAGCAAAACAACAGGTAGATGCAAGTCGAAAACTCGTTCAAAGCTATGCGAGAAGTGCCAAACCCTACTATGGCATCAACACCGGTTTTGGATATTTTGCTAATCAGAAAATCTCCAGCACTCAGCTCAAGACATTACAAACAAATCTATTGAAGAGCCATGCTTCAGGCTACGGTGCTGCTTTATCCCTGCCAGAAACCAGAGTCATCATGGCACTTCGCCTCAATACCTTGCTGAAGGGCCACACTGGAGTCAGATTCGATCTCTGCCTTTCTCTACAAAGTCTCATCACAGCCGGCATTTATCCCGTGATTCCAGAGTATGGGTCTGTAGGAGCTAGTGGGGACTTGGCGCCTCTTGCACATCTAGCCCTACCCATTATTGGAGAGGGGGTTGTCCACTACAGGGGCAAGATCATGCCAGCAGCCGACGCGTTGAAAAAAGCTCATCTATCCCCTCTGCAGCTAGTCGAAAAGGAAGGATTAGGACTCATCAATGGAACACAGGTCATGCTTGGAGTAGGCACTCTAGCCTTGTTAGACGCTATGAGGATCGTTGACAAAGCCGATCAAGTCACCGCTTTGACTTATGAAGGGATGGTCGGGAGAATCGAGGCTCTTGACCCGTTGATCCATCGCTTACGAAATCAATCAGGCCAAGTGGAATCAGCAGCAAGAATACGCCATGAATTGGAAGGATCCTACCTCTTCAATCTTAAAACCAAGCGTAGCCGCATTCAGGATCCCTATTCGCTCCGATGTGGTCCGCAAATTCATGGCCCTAGCCGCGATGCTATAAAGTATGCCCTGCAGGTATGCGAAAGGGAATTGAATGCGGGGACTGACAACCCTCTGGTCTTTTCAGAGGAAGAAGAGGTTCTTAGTGGCGGCAATTTTCACGGACAGGCTCTTGCCCTCGCTTTCGATTTTGCGGCCATGGCTTTATCCGAAATCGCTAATGTGTCGGATCGGCGGCTTGAGCTGCTTCTCAATCCTCATATGAGTGGGTTGCCTGCTTTCCTTTCGCCTCAAGAGGGGTTATGCTCAGGATATATGGCAGCTCAATACCTCAGCGCCTCATTAGTCAACGAATGCAAACTTCTCGCTAACCCGGCATGCACCGATTCCATTCCTGGTAATGTGGGAGTTGAAGACCATGTTTCGATGGGAATGACCTCAGCTCGCAAGCTGAAGAAGCTTGTCGACAATGTCTCAGTTGTATTATCGATTGAAATGGTTGTAGCAGCTCAAGCGATCGATCTGCGGAGATCAGGGCCTTTAGGGAAGGGGACTCAGAAGATGTATGATGCGATCCGCTCAGTGATCCCCACATTAACCGAAGACAGAATCCTTTTCGACGAGATTAACCAAGCAGTCGAACTCCTTAAAAACCTTTAGAGGACACATGGATACAGCAGCATTTATCGATGAATTTGCTTCCCACCCCCATTATAAGTCTCCTAAGGGAAACCAATTGCATGCCTTGTCATGGCAAACGGAAGCTCCTTTAAGGATGCTGCTGAACAACTTGGATGCTAATGTCGCTGAAGATCCCGAACACCTCATCGTCTATGGCGGCAATGGCCAAGCCGCGCGTAACCCCCAAGCTATGGTGGAGATTATCAAGGCCCTTCTAACCCTGAAGGATGACCAAAGTCTCTTAATCCAATCGGGAAAAGCCGTCGGGATTGTGCCCTCGCACCCTGAAGCCCCCCGCGTGTTGATAGCCAATAGCAACCTCGTGCCCCATTGGGCCACCTGGCAGCATTTTCAGGAGCTCAAAGAACGCGGCCTCATCATGTATGGCCAGATGACAGCGGGAAGCTGGATCTACATCGGGACACAAGGGATTTTACAAGGGACCTATGAAACCTTTGCAGCCGCCGCCCTTAAGCACTTTGGAGGAAGCCTTAAAGGTAAATTGATCGTTTCGGGAGGCTTAGGAGGGATGGGTGGAGCCCAACCTCTGGCTGCAACTCTCAATGAGGGAGTCTTCCTCGGAGTCGACATCGACCCCTGGCGTATCGACAAGAGACTAAAAATGGGCTATCTCGATAAGATGACACACAGCTATGAGAAGGCTCTCAAATTGATTAAGGAAGCACTGGAAAAGAAAGAACCTCTCTCCATTGGATTAGTTGGGGATATCGGCACGACCCTTCACAGGATGCTCAAGGATGGACTGATCCCCGCCATCGCCACTGACCAGACTTCAGCGCATGATCCTCTGAATGGCTATATTCCAGCGGGTTTAACAGTGGAACAGGCGCGAGAACTTCGGAAGGAAGATCCAAAACGCTATGTGAATCAATCGCTGGCTAGCATGGCCCATCATGTCGAAGCGCTTCTCGAAATGAAAAAGCGAGGTGCCGTTGTTTTTGAGTATGGCAACAATTTACGAGAATTTGCTCGGCAGGGGGGAGCGACACGCGCTTTTGAAATCCATGGCTTCGTGCTGGAGTACATTCGGCCGCTGTTTTGCCAGGGGATCGGCCCCTTCCGATGGGCGGCTCTGTCTGGCGATCCAGAAGATATCCGTAAGACCGACGAAGCCTTGATCAAAGCCTTTCCAGAGAATAACTCCATGCAGATCTGGTTGAAGAAAGCCGCTGACAAAATTTCCTTTCAGGGGTTGCCTGCGCGCATCTGTTGGCTTGGTTTAGGCCAGAGAGAAAAGGCGGGCTTGTTGTTTAATCAGATGGTGCGTAACGGGATCCTGAAGGCTCCAGTCGTGATAGGCCGCGACCACCTAGATGGAGGGTCTGTTGCGTCGCCTTTCAGAGAGACAGAAGCGATGAAAGATGGATCCGATGCCATTTCAGACTGGCCGCTGCTGAATCTGATGAGCAATTGTGCCGGTGGGGCCACTTGGATCTCTTTCCACCATGGTGGAGGCGTAGGAATGGGCTTTTCTCAGCATGCAGGGATGGTCGTATTGGCTGATGGAACCGATCGGGCTGAACGCTGTTTGAAAAGGGTTCTTTTCAGCGATCCTGCCTTAGCTGTGATCCGCCATGCTGACGCTGGCTATGATGAAGCCATCGCCTGTGCAAAACAAAACCATATTGGTGTATACACATAATATTGAGCGAGCTTGCGAGCTCCATGGAGTGCGGCGCTCCGCGCCGCCTTTCAATTGGCGTCACTGATATTAGACGCCAGACTTAGAATCGAATGTAAATGCGTAGGTGACATTATTCCCCTGAGACTGAAGTTTGCTCACCATATGATAACCCTCTGGTCTTCTCGTTTTGGAAAACCAGTCCAGTTTCTTCTCTAACTCGGGGATATAACCCATCAAATTTTTGACATCATTGACATCTTCAGTTGTGGCGAGGGCCTATCTTTGGGGACAAAAAAATCACTTCCGGGGATTTTTCCCGCTGTCAATTTCGTCTTTAAGCAATGACTCCACTTATCTGCTAATTCGGCTATTTGGATCGATGATTTCTCCATTCTGGTATTTTTAACTCACCAGTACGTGTTAAACTAAAAAACTAATGTTTTTAGTGTAAAATTAGTTTATATGTTGTATACTAAAATAGTAGGCTTAAGAAAATGTTTTATGTATTATTATGGAACAGTTGCCAAGCAATAGCCCCGTTGTTACGAACGATTTTGAATCCTACACCACAAAGACCGATAAGCGATAACAGAGTAGATCTAGTCACTAAAAAACTTAACACATTCGTTACGCAAACAAAAACAATAAACAGTATTCTCGAATATGGAGTCATGTCAAGCCAAGATTTGGCTTACAAAAAAATATTATCCATTAAATCGGCAGATATGACACCTAGCGCTGTCATCTGTGTAAACTATATAAATGACTTCGATGGTATCCAAGCCCTTATGGACAATCCAGCAAAAGGGTTTCCTATCCTTTTCGAACGCTTTGCCAGAATTGATTTATTCACTCAGTGCTCCGAAAGCGATGCATTAGAAAAATTATCCGACTGTTTGAATAGCAGTGTGCTTGTAGTTATATCAAAAGGAAGATGTGAAAAGGGTTTGCTCACTATGGAAATCAGAAATAATAAGCCCGGTATTGAAAAGATGGAATTCGATAATGAAGATATATTTGGAGGTGATGGTTGCTATGAGAAAACTGTTAAAAACACCATTTTCTCACCAAACTTCTCCTATGTGATTATCCCAGAAAAGTTTAAAGGTCATATTAACGAAGATAAATTGCCAACTTCAAAAACAGGAAAATGCAAGATTATTTATGTTGAGTCATCCAGGAAAGAATTGCTCTATACTACGCAAATATGGAAAGGGAATTCGAGGAAAATTGAATATAGAAAAGTCGAGGTTCAATGCCCAAAGTATGGGGAGTCGCTAAAAGAAATTTTTGAAAAACAGCCTCAAGGAATAATAACCCATCTGGTACGTTTAACTACACAGGACGATGAAAAGGAAATTTAATTTTACACATATTTGCCGATTGTTAGTTTATGGAGATCGAAATCATAGTTTTGTGGTACAATATCTGAGCGTAACTCATATAATACTTTAAGCATTATCTTCATTGGGACCAAAGAATGTAGGTGTCTCATCTGTAAATCAGCTATCTCCTTCAATTCTTTGGTATCCACATCAGAAAATTCTTTTGATCTCTCCTTTAAAAAATTTTCGATCCTTTGTTCTTTATATTTATCAAATATAAATATGAATACGTTATCTAGTTTGTCAATCTTATCGATTTCTTGCATGTTATCAGTTATTATCTTTTTGAAGACAACCTCTAAAACATTAAAACTCTTACTCTTATGTTCTTTATGTAACTCATCTGATAAGACTTTACAAAACGTTTTTTTGATTGGATCATCAAATAAATACATCATAAATTCATTCATCCCGTCGCTCTATAATCCATTATATGCCATTTAAGAATACACTGTCAATATATACCGCGCTCGCGTAGGCTGTGGAGTTTTTTGCGCAGCTTGTTTCACTTCTTCAGTAAGAAGGTTTTCTGAAGGGGAAGTGGATTTCATATTTTCACCTCATCATTTCATAATAGCATATACGACATAGATTTCAAGACAATTTATGCTGTCATAGCATAAAAATACATAGAAAATATATTGTAGAAGCTATATTTTGAAAACAAGTGGGTTATACCGCGCTCGGGTAGGCTGTGGAGTATTGATTACTAAATTGATATTTTATGTCCAGAAATAATGGACATACTAGATGATCATGCCGGCGCCAGATATGCTGAAGCCATCACATGTGCAAAACAAAACCATCTTGGGTTATAGTCAGTAAAGAAGGGCGAAGCCTTGAGCGAGCTTGCGAGCTCCATGGAGTGCGGCGCTCCGCGCCGCCTTCCATTCGAGGTTGCTGGTTCGAAGATACCTTTTAAGATAGATTTCCAGACATGCTGGACTAGCAAGAATGGTTTTTCTGATTTGTTGAGAGCCATAGTGTTCTCAAATTTAAGGCGGCGCGGAGCGCCGCACTCCACGGAGCTCGCAAGCTCGCTCAAACAACATTGCAAACGGGATGACTGCTATATATGAATGAATTTCTAATTGGCCCTTTCGCTCAGGTGCTGACCATGAACCGGCTCCCTCTTGATGGGCCGCTGTTAGATTCTCAGCTCGAGATTCTAACGGATGCCGGTGTCGTCATACGCGATGGGGTGATCCGTGAAATTGGACGGTATAACGATCTCTCTAAACGCCCACTTCCCAGACATGAGATTGCCACTCCCACAGTCCTACTCCCAGGCTTTGTGGATGCCCATACTCACATCTGCTTCGCTGGGTCGCGGGCCCGCGATTATGCCCTGCGCCTCAGCGGGCTGACTTATCAGGAGATCGCGGCAAAGGGCGGAGGCATCCAAGATACCGTCCGATATACCCGCGCGGCTTCATCTCATGAGCTTGAAGAGTCGTTGGTTGCCAGAACAAAGCGGCTTCTTGCCCGGGGAGTCACCACCTGTGAAGTCAAAAGCGGATATGGCCTTTCCATCGAGGAGGAGATCAAAATCCTTGAGGTGATTGACCGTGTGGGGAAATCCCAACCCATCACGCTTGTTCCCACCTGTTTAGCCGCGCACGTCAGACCGCCCGAATTTGACTCCAATTCGGAGTATCTGACATACATCATTGAAGGGCTCTTGCCACAGGTGATTCAGCGAAACCTGAGTCGACGTGTTGATATCTTCGTTGAAAAAGGGGCGTTTTTTCCAGAGGAATCTCTCATTTACTTGAAAGCTGCTGCGAAGATGGGTTTTGACATCTGTATCCATGCCGATCAGTTTTCAAGGGGTGGCGCCCAACTGGCTGCTGAGGTCGGAGCCCTCAGCGCGGACCATCTTGAGCAATCCCTTGAAGAAGATTTTGAGGCTTTAAAAAAAAGCGGGACGTTTCCCATCGTGCTGCCAGGGGCTTCCATGGGGTTGGGAATGCCTTATGCCCCTGCAAGACAGATACTCAATCTAGGTCTTCCGCTTGTCATTGCTTCCGACTGGAATCCGGGGTCGGCTCCGATGGGGTACCTCTTGGCAGAAGCCGCCCTCATGGGAATGGCCGAAAAGCTCACGATAGCAGAAACATTTGCGGCGATTACGGTAAGAGCTTCACGAGCATTGAGGTTAACCGATAGGGGAACGCTGACCGTAGGCCAACGAGCTGATATGGTAGGATTTCCTACAGGAAATTATCAGGAAATCCTCTATTATCAAGGATCTTTGCAACCAAGCCTTGTCTATGCAAATGGACAACCTATTTACAATGATATATGATTTCATTAACGTTGAAATTTTCTACAGCATAGGAGAATGTCCATGTCAGTCATCCAACCCATCTATGCACAGCATAGAACCCCTTGGCACACAGTTCTTTTTAAGGCAAAAAGCGATCAAACCCTTGTCATATCTATCTACAACATAGCTCAAGAACGCATTTTTAGGAGAAAACTATCTCCCACCGATACTGGTATTCTTGATCACCGCCTTATGTTGATTGAGGAAAGCCCTGCCTCTTTAGTAGAAAAATTTATTCAAAATAAGATCCTTTCCAAAGAAGAGTTGCCCTCACTCAACTCTCAAGATGTTACTATCGCAGAATGCCTGCAAGACATTCAACAGCTCATTTCTCAGGTAAAACCCGAAATAGTCCTTGAAAATTCCGAGTTACAAAAGTTCTTATGCCCAATCCCTACCTTTGCTCTGTTTAGCAAGAGCAACCCTAACATCGCTCAAAAAAATATTGAGATGGCCTCAGTCTATGAAGAAGCAGAGGAATATGAAGAAGCTATAATAGCTTATTCCCAGGCCTTCAAATTTACAAAAGACCCTCAAAAGTATGCTCCAATCCCAGTCTTATTTAGAAAGATGAAGCAGCCACATAAAGCACTCTTAGCCTCTCTTTATCTTGCTCTCTATCAACTTGAAGAAAAACAGATCCCGGAAGCCATACAGGTGCTAAAAGAAGCCTTGAAAGACTTCCCATCTCCTTTAATTCCACAACTCTTAGTCAAACTGTATAGAACCAACGGACAAAAGAAAGAAGCTCTCCAATTAGCGCTAGAGCAGGGCGAAATCCTGGTAGGTGAGCATCACCAGGAAGCTATTTCTTTGCTTAAACAAGCCTTGATCCTCAGTCCCGATCCCGTTAGCGCCTGTCTATTCTTAGTCTCCCTTTTAGAAAATCCCCAAGAAAAAGCCCAGCTTCTGTTAGCAGGTGCCTGTCATGCCCTCCATCAAGAAGACTTTAGCCTTGTCCAAGAGCTCTGTGAACGTGCCGGAGCACTTCAACCGGACTCGTTTATCGATCAACTTCTCCAGATAAACCTGTTGAAGCAACAAAAACATGACCCCCAAATCAAACAGAAGCTCCTGGCTCTGGCACAATATTATGAGGAAAAAAATCTCACAAGCCAAGTGGTGAAGACAAGTAAAATGCTCACCTATATAGACTATAATCCAGACTATTACCAGAAGATTATCGAGGGTCTAAGGCTTATGAATAAGCCTCAACAAGCCCTTAAATGGACAATCAGCTCGTTACCGATACTGATACAGAAAGAATCGTGGAAAGCTGCAGAAGACCTAGCTGAAAAAGTCTTGGACAGTGTAGAATATACAAACGTCCCCTTCTACGAAAATTTAGAGACCATCTATATCAATTCTATCTATGATAATACTAAGTTCTGTGTGACCTTTCTTAAAGGCTCGATCTCTTTTGGGTATCCAGATGATAAACTAGCCAATCTCTGGGCAATGCGAGGCAAGGCCTATTCAGAGAACAAGCAATTTATCCAAGCAGAAAAAATCTACCAGAAAGCCTTCGATCATTTTAAGGACAAACGCGTCTTCGTTCGTGCATGGCCATTCGCTATAGAACTAGCGTTTACGCTTTACTACCAGAATAATACTTCACAAAGCGTCAATACATTATATAAAGCTTTTGCGTTAGCTCTTTTGGAAAATGACCTTGAACAGGCAGATATTTTTGTACGCAATATCCTTATTCTAGATCCAAAAATGCAACATCTCGACCTCGCGCAAAGGATACAATTGCTCACTCACAATCAGATTTTTAAGCTCTGTGAAGAAGTCAAGTTCTTGAAATTGGAGATCGAATCTTTAAAAAAGCCTATAGATCCCCTGAACATGGTTAATTTGGAAAAAACATTCACGATGCCGCCCTTCGGACAATTCGATCCTTCAGAAAAGGATGCATCCGGTCGCCGCCTATTCCATATTACGCAAAAAAAGGACGGCAAGCGTCAAAACTAAAAGCCAATAAACACCCATTGCGAAGGTAGAAATGCACTCATTTCTTCAGGGACAACGCAACCCTGGGTAACTTTGTTGAGTTATAAATGAAACATATGATATATACTCGAAAAATATGTTTGACTCATATGTTTCATGCTTTTATCATGAGTGAAACATAAAATTGGTCTAAATAATGAAATATCTAGCATTCGAATCCTCAACATTAGAGTTAAAAAAAACTCTTCCTGAGAATGAAAAAATTGTCAAAACAGTGATTGGTTTTTGCAATCGTTATGGTGGCAAACTTGTGATTGGGGTAGATTCTGAGAGAAATATTGTGGGGATACCTGAAAATGAAATTGAACGGGTTATGGAATACCTTGAAAAGAGCATTTTTGAATCCTGTGCTCCCCCAATTATCCCAACAGTATATTCACAGAGAATTGGAGACAAATTTCTGCTCATCATTGAAGTCTCGACAGGGATGAGTAAGCCCTATTTTAGAAAATCAGAAGGTGTTGACAAGGGAACATATATTAGATTAGGGCGATCTACAGTGCGGGCCACAGCTGAAATGATCGAAGACTTAAAATGGCAATCTCGTGGACGCTCCTATGACATGATGCCTGTTTATCAAAGCAAAGAGGAAGATCTGGACATAAATAAAATATTGGAATTTCTTAATGTAAGAAAGGCTCCTAAAGTAGAGGCTATTAGCCATCAATTCCTAACATCCTATGATTTGATTATAGACGAGCATTCAGCCTATTATGCTACTGTAGGTGGAGAGTTATTATTTGGAAAAACTCCCCAGAAATTCTTTCCAGAAGCAACAATATTATGCACCCATTTTTCAGGGATCAGTGGTAGAGAAGCTTTGGGAAGTGTTGAGTGTACAGGTACACTCTTAGAACAATTTTATATGGCCCACAATTTCATTGTGAACAGATTGAGCAAGTCTTTTTCAATTCGTGGATTAAAACGGCGAGAAGACTTGGAAGTACCGGAGCCCGCCATAAGAGAGATGCTTTTAAATGCTGTGATTCACCGTGATTATCACATTGAAGCGCCGACAAAAATCGCCATTTACGACAATCGAATTGAAATTTTTAGCCCCGGTGTTTTTCCAGGTCCTCTCGATACACAGAACTTAAAACTCGGTTTAACATTCATTCGCAATAAGGTCATTTGTAAGGTGTTCCGGGAGGCTGGTTTAATCGAAAAATTGGGGTCTGGATTTATCACCTTATTTGAGAGCTATGAGAAAAAAAGGCTTCATAAACCTGAGGTAATCGAAGGGGAGGGTTTTGTTAAGTGCATTCTTCCGCGGCCTTCTTTCGGTAAAAGTAGTGTAGGTGATGATCCAGACATTAAGGCTATTTTAGCACTTTTTGAAGTCTCGGCTGAGATTGCCATTTCAGATGTAATTAATACACTCCATATCTCCCGTCCAACAGCTGGTAGACGACTTAATGAATTAATAAATAAACGCCTAATAAAACAGGTAGGAATAGGCAAAGGAACCCGTTACCGTAGGGTATAACAAGTGTGATTTGGGAAGAGGTTTTATGATAGGGGAATTATACTCACCACCTGAAGCTCAAAATTGGAAAGGACGCAGCGATGGAAAGAATGCCATGCGATGGCATGAGGTCATTTCGTTGCTAGATCTGAGGCAGCAGGGGAGCGTCTCAGGACGAGGCTTTGCACTTCTTGGTTTTGCCTGCGACGAAGGAATTCGACGCAACTATGGACGTGAAGGGGCTAAGGAAGGTCCCACGGCTATACGTCGGGCGTTGGCATCGCTCCCATGGCATGGAAGCAAAGCTCTGTATGATGCAGGCGATATTGTGTGTCACCGGGGGGAGTTAGAAGAGGCCCAGCAAGCTTTAGCTCATGCTGTGCAAATCATTATCGACAGGGGCCTTCATCCTATGTTGTTAGGCGGGGGACATGAGATCGCTTGGGGGCACTACCAAGGACTTCAACAGGCTTTTCAAAAGCAAAATATCGCTATCATCAATTTCGATGCACACTTTGACATGCGCCCTTTGTTGGAAGGGGACAGAGGAAGCTCAGGAACCTCCTTTCTACAGATGTACAACTACTGCCAAAAGGAGAAGCTGAAATTTGATTACACCTGCCTTGGAATACAACCAGGAAGCAATACCACAGCTTTATTCGAAATCGCACGGGAGGCAAAAGTAAAAGTCATCGAAGCTGAGGAATTTTTCGTAAAAGAAGCTGAGATAGGGCTAGAAGTGGCAAAAGAGGTCGTGAAGCATCACGATCGAATCTATCTAACTATTTGTCTGGATGTCTTTGCAGCGCCTTTTGCTCCTGGAGTCAGCGCTCCGCAGCCTTTGGGTATCTTCCCTTGGCATGTGATCCCTGCGTTGCGCTATCTCGCCGCTTCGGGCAAGGTTGTCGGCTTTGATGTGGCGGAGCTTTCCCCACCTCTGGACAACGATGAGCGGACGGCAAAACTCGCCGCCCAGCTGATCGCGGAATATTGCTGCTCTGGAAGCAAGGGTGTTAATGATTGATAATTCTCTCTGCGTCTCCGCGACTCCCCGTCTCTGCGTTGAAGTTTAAAGATAGGTTGGTTTCGCAAGTATATTCATGATTAACGCAGAGACGGGGAGTCGCGGAGACGCAGAGATAGATTCCATCCCAATGCGAGCATCATTAACCGGCATGAAACATTGACTTTATATTTTCTGAACGATTTCAGGAAAACACTCGATTAATCCTTCTCGCCAGGGAAAACATCGAACGTGGTCGAACTGCTTCAGAAATCTATCTTGACTAAGCACAATCGCTTCACAATCAGGGATGTCCTTTGTGAGTTTTGTAAATGTATGGATATCTTTGTCTGAAATCGTATCGGAGCTTTTAATCTCAACGCAAAGTAAAGGTTTTCCTGGTCTTTCGATCACCAAGTCTACTTCAACATCGCCTGCTGTACGGATATATGAGTAACGAAACTCTGGTTGAAAATAGCTGCCTAATCGAATGAATTCGAGTAGAATAAAATGTTCAAATGCATCACCATAGGCTGCGGTTTTAGGAGTTAGACCTACTGATAGTCGTCTGGAGAGGCTGCGAACAACACCTGTATCGAAAAAATAGAATTTTGGTTTTCCAACCAATCTTTTTCGAAATGAATTATGAAAAGGCTCCAAGAAGAAGCCCACAAGAGTGTCCTCTAAGACTAAGAAATATTCCTTGATTGTTTTCTCATCCACACCCACATCTTGGGCAATATTTGCGTAATTGATAATTTTGCCGTTACATTGCGCAGCCACTTCGAGGAAACGGCGGAACGGGGGCAATTTGCGTACGACTTGTTCATCCCAAATTTCTTCTTTTAAATAGGTGCTGGCATATGAACGCAGATATTCTTCCTTCTCCTCCTCCTTAAGCATAAAAACCTTTGGCAAAGTTCCCCATAGCAAGGCTTTCTCTAAATTGAAATGTTCTTCTAATTCAAAACAGGAGAGAGGAAATAAATTGTATACAAATGCCCTCCCAGCTAACAAGTTAGCACCCCCTCTTTTTAACTTGCGTGCACTTGATCCGGTTAAAATAAATATTTTATCTGTCTCCTCGATCAATCGATGGACTTCATCGAGAAGTTTAGGGATTTTTTGGATCTCATCGATAATGACATGGGTAATTTCTTTTTTTAGGCCTTTAACAATGGCATAAAGTTGACCAGGGTCATGATAGAACTGATCCTCGACTTTTGAATCTAAAAGATCTAACCAGAGAGATTGGTTAGGATCAAATCGTTGATGAAGAATTGTGCTTTTGCCAGTTCCTCGGGCACCAAATAAAAAGAAACTATGGCGGTGTGAGAATTTTCTCAAGCGTGGAAACATGAACCAACTCCGGATTTGATTGCCATTTCCGGAGTATATTCCGTTTTTGTTGTTTTTATCAATAAAATTTAGTGTTTTCCGGAGCGCACTCCGGATTTGCTTGCCATTTCCGGAGTAGGAGCATCACTTTGTATAGATTTCGGTATATTTTTTCTTCAGGTAATAGGTATAGGCATCAGCTGAGAAGGGTTTACCTGTGGCTTTTTTCAACAGTTCATGGCTGCTGTAGTGGCGTCCATATTGATAGATGTTCTCATGCAGCCATGACTTGATGAAGAGATATTCTCCAGAGGCGATCCGCGTTTCCCAATCGGGGTGCTTGCCAGCAAAAGCTTCAAACAGGTGCGCAGCGAAAATATTGCCCAAGGTATAGGTAGGGAAGTATCCGATGCCTCCCATCGACCAATGGATGTCTTGTAAGCAACCTTCCCGATTTGTGCTGGGGGTGATACCTAGGTATTCTGTCATTTTGGCATTCCAGGCTTCTGGTACTTCGTGGATGCTCAGCGATCCCTCGATAAGGGCTTTTTCCAATTCAAATCGTAGGATCACATGCAAGGGGTAGGTGAGCTCGTCAGCTTCAACTCTGATGTAAGAAGGTTCGACTTTATTGATCGCGCGATAGAAATCATGGAGGGAGATGCCATCGAGCTTGCCTTTAAAGGTCTCTTTGAGAAAGGGGAGGAAATAGCTCCAAAAAGGCTTTGTCAACCCGATGCGTGTCTCCCACCAGCGCGATTGGCTTTCATGGACGCCAAGTGAACGGCTTTCGCCTAGAGGTGAACCATACAAGTCCTGAGGCAATCCCATCTCGTAGAGGGCGTGGCCTGCTTCGTGAAGGATCACAGAGATATTGCTCATGAGCGAAGTCGGATGAATGCGCGTCGTGATGCGGCTATCGGTAGGATGTGAGGCTGACGAGAAAGGATGTGACGAAAAGTCCAATCGTCCTTTGTCCATATCGTATCCCATCGCGGCGAGAAGCCGATGGGAGAAGGCGATCTGTTTGTCAGTATCCCACGTCCCGAATAGGAATCTGTCATCGACTTGTTTTGAGGAGGCTATTTTTTTGAGGAGGGGTTTCAATCCTTTCAAGAGAGCGGAAAAAAGGGTGCTCACCTGGCGTGTCGTCATATCAGGCTCATACATATTCAACAAGGCATCGTAGGGGTGGTCGTTATAACCAAGGTAATCGGCCTTGCGTCGGCACATGTCGACAATCCGTTCAAGATAGGGAGCAAATAGATCAAAGGCATTCTCATTTTTAGCATGACGCCAAACTAGAAGGGATTGAGAGGTCAATTGAGCGAACTCTTCCACAAATTTTTGGGGGATGGCCGTGTCATGAATATAGTCTCGACGCCATTCTCTCAAGGCGGCATTTTGACTTGTTGTGAGTCCCTTTTGGGGTGTTTTTCCCGTTTTGAGATCGATCAGTTTTTGGAGGGCAGCGCCAAAGGCCTTGCTCGTCCGTTCCTTGTGGATTAATCCCGCCAAGGTTTTGAGCTGAAGGCCTCTGATCTCAGCACCACCCTGGGGCATATGGGTCTCTTGATCCCAACTCAGGATGGAGGAGATGCCCTGGAGCACATGGATATGTTTCGACAGATCGAAGAGATGTTGATAGTCGGCTTTGGCTTTAGAGAGAGCGGGCTTTTTCTTGGCTACTTTTGTCTTCATGGTGTTTCTATCCCCAACATAGCTTTACGGCGCGAAGCGTTGAGCGAGCTTGCGAGCTCCATGGAGTGCGGCGCTCCGCGCCGCCTTTAATTTGAGAACAGTGTCTTGGCCTCAACCTGTAGACCCCCCCACCTTGTTTAGTTCCCGTAAGTCTAGAGTCTAATATCAGTGACGCTAAATGTAAAGGCGGCGCGGAGCGCTGCACTCCATGGAGCTCGCAAGCTCGCTCAACGCTTCGCGCTATTTTGTTTCTTGGTGTCTTTGCAACATTCTACCTGATTTGGGATCCTTCTTCATAGACAAAAATTCTTTGGATGCGAGGTCCGAGACACGTAATTAGCTCATGGACGATGGAGTCGCCGCTGGCGGCCAGATCTTCTGGCGACAGGTATTGTCCGAACTCGTCTTCGCCAAAAATTAAAACCCGGTCTCCAATGGCGACATTGGGGATATCCGTCACATCGACCATCATGTAATCCATGCAGATATTGCCAACCATGGGGGCTTTCATCCCTCGAATGAAGACATGAGATTTGCCGCTATAATTCCTGTGGAGGCCATCAAAATAGCCGATTGGCAGGACGGCTATCTTCTGAACTTCTTTTTCGACTTTATAGCTGCGTCCATAGCTTACGCTCTCGCCTTTTTTGCAGATGTTGATTCCTACAATGCGGGACGTCAGTGATAGAGCCAGTCGGAGATCCAGCTCTTTGCGGGCTGCCTCGGAAACATAGAGCCCATAGGTTGCCAGGCCAATGCGGACCATGTTGTATTGCGGGAGGTGAAATCGGATGGCCGCGCTTGAGTTGGCGGCATGGATCCATGGAGCTTCGATGCCTTCCTTTTTGATTCTGTCGATGGCCTGATCGAAAAGCGAAACCTGATCTAAGGTAAAGGCATCTTGTGAAGGATCGTCGGCACACGCAAAGTGGGTCATGATCCCTTCTAAGGATAAGTTGGGGTGGCTATGGATGGCTTTTGCAAGATCGAGGGCTTCTTCGGGCCGGCATCCGAAGCGTCCCATGCCTGTGTTGATATGAAGGTGGACTTTGACCGTTTTGTTTTGGTGGATCGCTTCAGCGCCGAGGGCCTCGATGAAGGCTTGGTCGCTGACGCCGACCTCGAGATCCCATTTGACGACCTTGGACACTTCATAAGCCGCAGCGTTAATGGAAAAGAGGGTTTGGGTGACGCCTTCTCTTCTGAGAGCCACTGCCTCGTCAACGTAGGAGACGCCCAGGATATCGACTCTACATGTGGAGAGGAACTTGGCCATGCGAACGTCGTCGGTCCCATAAGCCAAGGCTTTGACGATGACCATCAAACGTGTGGATGGAGGAAGCTTCTTCTTGATTGTGGCGATGTTGGTGCGTATTGCGGCTAAGTTGATCGTACACTGGTTGTTATTTAAGCTGTCGTTGAAAGTCGCTGTCAGAGTATCTAAGGAGATCTTGTTTTCACCTTTGATAAGGACAAGATCTTGGGGATGAAGCGAAAGTCGAAGAAAGTTCAGGGCTTCCTCACTATCGTCACAGACCGTGATCTCAGGGTTTGCGTGAGGCTGCTTCAGAGCCTCTATCAGGGGACCATATGCTTTATTTCCAAATAGAATGACATTATCAACTCCAGATTTATGGAGGGCAAGGCCAATGCGTCGGTAGTCATTGTCCAAATGGGTGGGCTGACCGCGCATTCCACCGAAGACAAAAACCTTACGCTGATCTTGGTTTGCATGGAGGAAATGATCAAGGGCTCGATCGACAGACTGGGGATCAGAACAGTACGTCTCATTGATGAAAAGAGTCCCTGTAGGGGCTTTCCAGATTTCGGTTCGCATGGGCTCCGGCTGATACTCTCGCATGATGTCGATGATATTTTGTGAGGGGACAGAAAGAAGCCATGCTGCTTTGATCGACATGTTAAGCAAGTTGAAAAAGTAGTTATATCCTGTTGTGAGAGTCCCTTGATAGGATGTCTGATCGGGAAACGAAATCTGATAGGGGGCTGGAAGAATCAGCTCTGTTCCCTTAGCCATCACATGGGGCAGCTTATCGTCCACTTCATTCCAAAAGTACCTCGTGAAAGGTTTATTGTCATAGTGATTTTGTAATAGAGATTCCTTTGGGAGCAATGCCCAGCCCTTGTCCGGTGTTGCTAAGATCAGCTTCATGGTTTCTTGGGCCAGGGTCTCAAGATTATTAAGAGTCGAAAGGTGTTTTTTTCCGAGGGGCGTCATCAGGGTATAGTCAGGTCGGATGAGATCGGCCAGATAATTCATCTCGCCCTGTTGAGAGATGGCCGCTTCGATGACGGCGATCTCATGCTCTTTGCGCAAGGTGAGCAAGCTGAGGGGAACTCCGATCTGGCTATTGAAGCTCTCAGGTGAGGCTGCCGACCTCATTTTGCTGCTGAGCAGGGTGTGGAGGAGATCCTTCACCATTGTTTTGCCGAAGGATCCGGTGATGCCGATGATTTTGGTAGGAAGCTGGAGACGATATGCCTTGGCGATATCTTGGAAAGCTCTGAGGGGGTCGGGAACGCGCAGGAGAATGAGTCCCTCTAAGGGTTCTGCAGGCTGCCACTGTTCAGAAACAATGGCGTATTTGGCACCGGCTGCAGCAGCGTCTTTGACGTAGGCGTGGCCATCCTGATGGCCTCCTTGGAGGGCTACGAAGAGAGAATGAGGGGAATCAATGCGTCTGGAATCAATCGCAATTTGGTCAACGATGGCAGGTTCTGAAACAGAACCTCCAGCTCTTTGAAAGGAAGCCCACTGTCGTAAATCGAACTGATCCATCGTATCTCTGGCTTATAGGGTTATAACTTTATATTAGCGGGATAAGGACTCAATTCATATAGGGGCCAAACAGATAGTTCCCGAACTGGAAATTCTGGCTCTGATGCGACCTTGCTTTCGATTTCTCGGTTTGGGTTTGACTACAATTTCGATATCTCTTCCTAAATCATTTAGAAAGTGCATAAGCATATCAATGGAGAAAAGATCTAAATTACCTCTTAGCAAAGAAGATATGCGAGGCTGATCTACGCCTAAAATCTCTGCTGTTTTGGTCTGAGTGAGTCTTTTTTCCTTTATGAGATGAGTTATTTCCCCGACCAAATCTGACTTTAGAATATCCTCAGAGGGATTTTCGAAGCCTAGATCCGCAAATACATTCTCACTGCCAATCTCATATTCAATCTTCTCTGTTGGTTTTTTTGTTCTTCTCATACAGAATCTCCTTTTACTATTTTATTATGTAGACATTGTGCTTCTTTTAGTCTTTTTTCAATCAATTCAAGTTCTTGTTTAGGTGTTTTAATTCCAGATTTGGATTTCTTTTGAAACACATGCAACACATAAATAGCCTCTTTAAAACGAACCGTATATACAGCACGGTAAGTACCTCCAGGATCGTCTTTTACAATTTCTCTAACACTCCCTCCACCGAATCCCGTGAATATCTTACAGTCATCATCTTCTTTTTCTTGCTGAGCTAAATTGAGAGAGTGCCCGATCATCTTTTGGACCTCTCTAGGAAGAGCTAATAAATCTCTTTTGCTCGAGCCCATCCAAGTAATCGGTTTTCTGCTTTTCATATCTACCTATACCGGTATTATACAAGTATTTCCATAATTTGTCAACTGGGCTCAAATCATATCCTTTTGTGCGGCTTTATGAGCCAGAGTATAAGATCATCATCTACTGGGTAGGCCTCTCCAGGGACCACAGGAACATGATTGTAGGTGATACTTTCTCCATCTGGTATAGGAACATCTATCTTAGCGAGAAATGGACTCTAATGCAATGAAATAGGAAAGATATTGAAAAAATCTCCAAATTAGAGAAAATGAAAGTAACCAGATTGGGGGTTTTCAGATGCATAAGCATGTTAAAATACATATGGACCATAACCAGAGAATTTGTTTGACACGTCTCTTGTCCAAGGAAGAGAGAACATTACTCAGTTCCTTTGAGGCTTATAAAGAGGATGACGGGAGCATTAGGTTAGTGCCTCTGGTTGAGGTTCGTGCAAAAGACCACTGGATTTATAAAAATCCAAAAGTCATTGCGGATCTTGAAGAAGCTTTTGAAGATGTCAGACAGGGTCGAGTGCGCAGTTTAGGTTCATTTGCCCAATATGCTGAAGAGGATGAATGACATTTAACCTATCTTTTACCCGGAAAGCAGAAGTGACCTTACTCGACTTAGAAAAAGCTAAATCGAAAAAAGGTTTATTGAAGCAGGTTAAAAAAGTCTTAGGATTTATGCAGACGAACTTGCGCCATCCCTCTTTGCACACACATAAATTCGAAGGTTTTGAATCTCCCCTAGGAGAAGTTTTTGAATCCTATGCGCAAAACGATACACCGGGCGCTTATAGAATCCTTTGGTCTTCTGGACCAAAGAAGAGCGAGATTACAATCTTAATCATCACTCCTCTCCCTAATTCAAAGCAAACCATACGGGATATGCGTGCCGTCTTTGAGGCAAGTCCTTGGTTTATATCTTCACGTGCACGTTTGGATACCTGTTGAACAAGATTTTGTAAAGTCACAGTCTCGTCTGAGGCACTAAGATCTTTGCCAATGGCTCTTTTACATATGTTCATTAATCTGTTCTTATCTTTAGGGTATTTCC